>Ga0209498_1000062_pt1 | contig 57007 bp, 62 predicted proteins | sample WalLakDeSediment_FD_184131 | JGI IMG/M metagenome (GOLD analysis project Ga0209498, IMG submission 184131) | Lake sediment microbial communities from Walker lake, Nevada to study Microbial Dark Matter (Phase II) - Walker Lake 11/02/13 Deep... | ecosystem: Environmental > Aquatic > Freshwater >... | reverse complement strand
TCCTGGTCCCCGGCGGCTTTGGCGATCGCGGCATCGAGGGCAAGGTCGCCGCGGCCCGCTTTGCGCGCGAGCGCGGCGTGCCGTATCTCGGGATCTGCCTCGGGCTGCAGATCGCCGTCATCGAGTTCGCGCGCAACGTCGCCAGGCTCGAGGGCGCGCATAGCACCGAGTTTCACCGTGACACACCGCACCCGGTCATCGCCCTCATCACCGAGTGGATGGATCGCACCGGCGCGCTCGAAAAGCGCGATGAGGCGTCCGATCTCGGCGGCTCGATGCGGCTCGGCGGGCAGGAGTGCCTGCTGTCGCCGGGCAGCCGCGCCGCGGCGATCTATGGCGCCGAGCGGATCGTCGAGCGGCACCGTCATCGCTACGAGTTCAACAACAACTACCGCGAGCCGCTCGAGCGGGCCGGGCTGGTGATGTCGGGCTGGTCGCTCGACGGCCTCTGCGAGGTGATCGAGCTCCCCGATCACCCCTGGTTCCTCGCCTGCCAGTTCCACCCGGAGTTCACCTCGAACCCGCGCGACGGCCATCCGTTGTTTACCGGCTTTGTCGCAGCGGCGCGGGCGCGCCGGCAATACGCCGAGCTCGAAGTGGTGCGCGCATGAAACTCTGCGGCTTCGATGTCGGCCTGGACAGGCCGCTGTTCCTGATTGCTGGCCCGTGCGTGATCGAGAGCCGCGAACTCGCGATGGAGACCGCCGGGCGGCTCAAGGAGATCACCGGCCGCCTGGGCGTCCCGTTCATCTACAAGTCGTCCTTCGACAAGGCGAACCGCTCTTCGATCGGCAGCTTCCGCGGCCCCGGCGTCGAGGAGGGCCTGAAGATTCTCGAGGCGGTCAAGCGCGAGCTTGGCGTGCCCGTGCTGACCGACATCCACGAGGACACCCCGCTCGGCGAGGTCGCAGCGGTCGTGGACGTGCTGCAGACGCCCGCGTTTCTGTGCCGCCAGACCAACTTCATCGTCGCGGCTTGCTCGCAGGGCCGGCCCGTGAACATCAAGAAGGGCCAGTTTCTCTCGCCGTGGGAGATGGCCAACGTGGTCGCGAAGGCGCGCTCCACCGGCAACGAGCAGATCATGGTCTGCGAGCGCGGCTTCACCTTCGGCTACAACAACCTGGTCTCCGACATGCGCGCTCTCGCGGTGATGCGCGAGACCGGCGCGCCGGTGGTGTTCGACGCGACGCACTCGGTGCAGCTGCCAGGCGGCAAGGGCTCCGCCTCGGGAGGACAGCGCGAATTCGTACCGGTGCTGGCGCGCGCCGCGGTCGCGGCGGGCATTGCGGGGCTCTTCATGGAGACCCACCCGGATCCCGAGCACGCGCTCTCCGACGGGCCGAATGCCTGGCCGCTGGATCGGCTCGAGCGCCTGCTCGAGACGCTGCGCGTGATCGACGAGACGGTCAAGAAACGGCCGTTCGATGAGACCGAATTGACTTGAGGATCAGCTGGCGGCGGCCGCGGGGCAGCCGCCCGGGGAAGGACCGAGGGAGACAGAGATGGCGAAGATCGTAGAAGTGCGCGCACGCGAGATCCTCGATTCGCGCGGCAATCCCACCGTCGAGGCCGACGTGCTGCTGGAGGGCGGTTACAGCGGCCGCGCGGGCGTGCCGTCGGGTGCGTCGACGGGGACGCGCGAGGCCGTCGAGTTGCGCGATGGCGACGCGTCGCGCTACCTCGGCAAGGGGGTGCGCAAGGCCGTCGCGAACGTCAACGAGGAGATTCGCCTCGCGGTCGAGGGCATGGAGGCGTCCGACCAGCGCGCGCTCGATCAGCGGCTGATCGAGCTCGACGGCACCGAGAACAAGGCCAGGCTCGGCGCCAACGCGATCCTCGCGGTGTCGCTGGCCGTGGCCAAGGCGTCTGCCGCGGCGAGCGGGCACTCGTTGTTCCGCTACCTGCACACCGGCGGCGATTTCTCCATGCCGGTGCCGATGATGAACATCATCAACGGCGGCTCGCACGCCGATAACAGCGTGGACATCCAGGAATTCATGATCATGCCCGTCGGCGCGCCGAGCTTCTCCGAGGCGCTGCGCCACGGCACCGAGGTGTTCCATGCGCTCAAGGCCGTGTTGCGCGAGCGCGGCCTCGCCACGGCGGTCGGCGACGAGGGTGGCTTTGCGCCCGACCTGCCGTCGAACGAGGCGGCGCTGGAGACCATCCTCGTGGCGATCGACAAGGCCGGCTTCGCGGCCGGCAAGGACATCGTGCTCGCGCTGGACGTGGCCAGCTCGGAGTTCTGCTCCGGCGGCATCTACCGGCTCGCCGCCGAGCACCGCGAGTTCGACGCCGGGGGGTTCTGCGAGTACCTCGAGGGCCTCGTGGCGCGCTACCCGATCGTCTCGATCGAGGACGGCATGGCCGAGGACGACTGGGCCGGCTGGCGGCTGCTGACCGAGCGGCTCGGCAAGCGCATTCAGCTCGTCGGCGACGACCTGTTCGTCACCAACACGAAGATTCTCGCCGAGGGCATCGAGCAGGGCATCGCCAATTCCATCCTCATCAAGGTCAACCAGATCGGCACGCTCACGGAGACGCTGGAGGCCATCCAGATGGCCGACCAGGCCGGCTACAGCGCCGTGGTGTCGCACCGCTCCGGCGAGACCGAAGACGCCACCATCGCCGACATCGCGGTCGCCACCACGGCAACGCAGATCAAGACCGGCTCGCTGTCGCGCTCCGACCGCGTCGCGAAGTACAACCAGCTCCTGCGCATCGAGGAAGAGCTCGGCTCCTCCGCCCGCTATCCCGGCCGCGCGGCGTTGCCGCTCAGCGCGGGCTGACCGGGGAGCCGGATCGCGGGTGCGGACGGTGCTCTTCATCGTGCTGGCGCTGCTGATCCTGTTGCAGTTGCGCCTTTGGGTGTCCGATGACGGCTATCGGGCCGCCTGGCGGCTGGCCGACCAGGTTGCCGCCCAGGAGCAGGAGAACGAACTGTTGCGCGAGCGCAATCACGCCCTCGCCGCCGAGGTCGGGGACCTCAAGACCGGCCTGGACGCCGTCGAGGAAATCGCCCGCAGCGAGCTCGGCATGATCCGCTCCGGCGAGACGCTGTTCCAGGTCGTGGACGTCGAGGACGACGAGCCCGACGCCGCGCCGGAGCGCCCCTGATGCCTCGCGCCTGGGCGGTGGTGCCTGCCGCAGGGAGCGGCAGCAGGATGGGCGCCCCCGTCGCCAAGCAATACCTGGCGCTGCGCGGCGGCACGCTGCTTGGGCATGCGCTGGCGCCGTTGCTCGCCTGCACGCGGATCGACGCCGTGGTGCTGGTCGTCGCAGCGGACGACGCGCGCTGGCGCGAGTTCGTGCCCCGGGACGAACGCCTGCTTTCGGCCATCGGCGGCGCCGCGCGCTGTCACTCCGTTGCCAGTGGCCTCGAGCGCCTGGCGGACCGTGCGGCCGAGGATGACTGGGTGCTCGTGCACGATGCCGCGCGGCCTTGCCTGTCCGGCACCGAACTGGAGTCGCTGTTTGCGGCGCTGGCGGACGACCCTGTCGGGGGGCTGCTCGCGGTGCCACTGGCCGATACCCTGAAGGCCGCCGACGAGACGGGGCGCGCGGCCCGCACGGTGCCGCGCGAAGGACTCTGGCGCGCCCTGACGCCGCAGATGTTTCGCTACGGCCTGCTGCGCCGCGCCCTCGCCGAGGCCATCGCCGCCGGCGTCGCCGTGACCGACGAAGCCGCGGCGATCGAGCGGGCCGGCCACAGGCCCTTGCTCGTGGCGGGCCGGGCGGCCAATCTCAAGGTCACGGGACCCGAGGATCTCGCATTGGCGGAAGCGGTGTTGCGCCGCCGGGAGGAGGGAGAATGCGCGTAGGACATGGCTTTGATGTGCACGCGTTCGGGCCCGGCAACCGGGTGACGATCGGCGGCGTCGGGATCGAGCACAGCCACGGCCTGGTGGCGCATTCGGACGGCGACGTCGCGCTGCACGCGCTCTGCGACGCGCTGCTCGGCGCGGCGGGTCTCGGCGACATCGGCGGCATGTTCCCGGATACCGACGACCGCTGGGCCGGCGCCGACAGCCGCGCGCTGCTGCGGCAGGTCGTCGCGCGGCTGGCGGAGCAGGGTCTCGGCGTCGGCAACGCCGACGTCACCGTCGTCGCGCAGGCGCCCCGGCTGGCGCCGCACATCGCCGAAATGCGGGCGCGCATCGCCGCGGATCTCGGCGTGCCGCCCGGGCGGGTCAACGTGAAGGCGACCACCACCGAGAAACTGGGTTACATCGGCCGCGGCGAAGGCATGGCGGCGCATGCCGTCGTGCTGTTGCGCGAGCCGGGCTGACCGGCGTGGAATTCGATCCCTGGACCGCCTTGCCCGCGGCGCTCGGCGGGACCGCCGGCCATGGCCGGATCCGGGCGTGCGACGAGGACTTCATCGTCGAAGAAGCGCTCGGCTTTGCGCCGACGGGCGCGGGGGAGCACCTGTTCCTGAAGCTGCGCGAGACCGGCTGCAATACCGACTGGGTCGCCGGGCAGCTGGCGCGCTGGGGCGGGCGACCGCGCAACGATGTCGGCTACGCGGGGCTCAAGGATCGCCATGCGGTCACCGAGCAGTGGTTCAGCGTGCGCTTCCCCGGCGGGCGGCATCCAGACCTCGCCGGGCTGTCGATCCCCGGCGTGGAACTGCTCGAGCACGTGCCGCACAACCGCAAGCTCAAGCGCGGCGCGTTGCGCGGCAACCGCTTTCGGCTGCGGGTCACGGCGCTCGAGGCTGATCCGGGCCTGCTTGCGGCGCGGCTCGAGTCGGTCTCGCGGCGCGGCGTGCCGAACGCCTTCGGGCCGCAGCGCTTCGGTCGCGAGCAGGGCAATCTCCGGCTGGCGCAGGAATGGTTCGCCGGCGGCCCTGAGCCGCGCCGCGCCGAACGCGGTTTCGCGCTCTCCGCCGCGCGTTCGCTGCTCTTCAACGCAGTGCTCGCCGAGCGCATCGCGGCGGGCGACTGGGAGCAGGCTGCCGCGGGAGATCCCGTCGGGCTGGATGGCCGCGGCAGCTGGTTCATCGCCGCGGCCGGCGACCCGGCGCTGGCCGAGCGCCTCGCCACGCTCGACGTGCATCCGACCGGGCCGCTGTGGGGCCGCGGCGAGCCGCCGGGCGAGGGGCCGGGCGCAGCGCTCGAGCGCGCCGTTGCGGCGCGCTTCCCGCTGTTCGCGGCGGGTCTCGCGGCCGCGGGGCTGGAACAGGAGCGCCGGGCGCTCAGGGTGCGGGTCCAGGAGCTCACGTGGCGGCTGGACGCAGACGTGCTCGCGCTGTCCTTCGCCCTGCCGGCGGGCGCCTATGCAACGGCGGTCCTGCGCGAAGTAGTGGCGGTCGATTGAGCATCCGGTGGAGTGCGGCGTGAGTGACATGAGCGAATACAAACCGAGAGATCCCGGCTTCGAGGCGCGCGTCCGCGCGAGCTTCGCGCGACAGCACCTGATGCACACGCTCGGGGCGCAGCTGACGCGCGTGGCGGCGGGCGAGTGCGAGATCGAGATGCCGTTCAGACTGGATTTCGCCCAGCAGCATGGCTTCCTGCACGCCGGCACGCTGACTTCGGTGGTCGACAGCGCCTGCGGCTATGCCGCGCTGAGCCTGATGGCGCCGGGCGCGGCCGTGATGTCCGTCGAGTTCAAGGTGAACCTGCTGGCGCCCGCGGCCGGCGAGCGCCTGGTCGCCCGCGCCCGGGTCGTGCGCAGTGGGCGCACCCTGACGATCGTCGCCGGCGACGGCTTCATGCGCGATGGCGCGGACGAGCGGCACGTCTTCACCATGCTCGCCACGATGATGGCCGTCGCGGGGCGGGCAGGCGTCGCCGACTAGCCTGGCCGCAGGGGGCTGGGCGTTACGGGCCCGCTGAGCGCATAAAGATTTCTAAGTGAAGCGGGCCCGTAACGCCCCGCCCCCTGCGGTCACCCCGGACGGCTCAGGCGAGCAGCACGTAGACGGCGCCGGTGCCACCGTCGACCGGGCGCGCGGAGCAGTACGCCAGCACGTCGTCGCGCAGCTGCAGCCAGCGCCCCAGCTTGCGCTTGAGAACCGGTCCCTGGTGTCCCGAGCGGCGTCCCTTGCCATGGATCACGCGCACGCAGCGCATCCCGGCAAGCGCCGCTGCCGTGAGGAATTCGTACAGCACCACCCGGGCTTCCACGGCTGTGAAGCCATGCAGGTCGAGCTCGTCGCGCACGCTGATCTCGCCGCGCCTGAGTTTCCGGAACACCGGCAGGCCGACGGAGGGACGACGGAAACTGAGATCCTCGCCCGTGTCGCTCGCTTCTTCCGGGTTTACCGCGAGGCTCTCCTCGAGCACGCTGGCCTCGTCCGCGCGGCGAAACCGCGCGCGCGGCGGCGGCGGCGGCAGGGACGGCGGCTCCGCGCGCTTCGGCAGCCGGCGGACGTCCTCGACCGCCTTGCGGAACAGTTCGCGGTCCTCGTCGGTCGGCGTCATTGCTGGTTCCTCCCCGGGCTCACCGGTATAGTAATTGCATCTACCAGGGCCGGCTGTCCACCCTTTGAAAATCCTGCTCTCCAACGATGACGGCTATCGCGCCGAAGGGCTGCGGTGTCTCGCGGAGCATCTTCGCGACCTTGCCGACATCGTCATCGTGGCGCCCGAGCGCAACTGCAGCGGCGCAAGCAACTCGCTGACGCTCGAGCAGCCGCTGCGCCTCACCGAGGTGGGGCCCGACTCGTACTTCGTCAACGGCACGCCGACGGATTGCGTGCATCTCGCCCTGACGGGGTTGCTCGACGAGGAGCCGGACATGGTCATCTCCGGCATCAACGACGGCGCCAACCTCGGCGATGACGTGCTGTACTCGGGCACGGTTGCGGCCGCGATGGAGGGACGTTTTCTCGGCCTGCCGACCATCGCCATCTCGATGGTCAGCGGGGACGCGCGCCGCTTCGAGACCGCCGGCCGGGTGGCGCGGGAACTCGTCAGCCGGGTGCTCGATCGTTCCCTGCCGGCCACGACGATCCTGAACGTGAACGTACCCGACCTGCCATGGGAGGCGCTGGGCGGTTTCGCGGCCACGCGCCTCGGCCATCGTCACAAGGCCGAGCCGGTCGTGCGCGGGACGGACCCGCGCGGGCGGGCGCTCTACTGGGTTGGGTTCGCCGGCGCCGGGCAGGACGCCGGCCCGGGGACGGACTTCCACGCGATCGAGGCGGGCAAGGTTTCCGTTACGCCGCTCAAGGTGGACCTGACGAAGCACGAGGACATCGGCCGCATTGAAGGCTGGCTGGGGACCCCGATCCTTGACTGACAAGCTCGACTACAACGGCATCGGTATGACGTCCGCGCGCACCCGCGAGCGGCTCGTGCAGCGCCTCAGGGAGCACGGCATCGCGGATCCCCGCGTGCTGGAGCGAATCCGCAGCGTGCCGCGCCACCTGTTCGTCGACGAGGCGCTCGCGAGCCGCGCCTACGAGGACACGGCGCTGCCGATCGGCCTGGGCCAGACCATTTCGCAGCCGTGGGTGGTGGCCCGCATGAGCGAGGCCATCGTGGCGGAGCCGACCCCGGAGAAAGTTCTCGAGATCGGCACGGGCTGCGGCTACCAGACGGCAGTGCTGGCCGGCATCGTGCCGCAGGTCTACAGCGTGGAGCGGCTCGCCCCGCTGCTGCGCCGGGCCCGGACGCTGCTGCGCGGCCTGGATCTCTACAATGTCCAACTGCGTCACGGTGACGGCTGGCTCGGATGGCCAAAATATGCACCCTACGGCGGCATCCTGGTGACCGCCGCGCCGGACCACGTGCCCGAGGCATTGCTGCAGCAGCTCGACGAGGGCGGGCGGCTGGTGATCCCGGTGGGGCCGCGGGGCCGCCAGGAGTTGCTCGAGATCACGCGTCGCGGCGAGAATTTTGAACGGCGCAGCCTCGGTCTGGTCAGTTTCGTGCCGCTACTTGGAGGAACCGCCTGATGCGCTTGTTTGGCCCACTGTACGACCGCGTGCTTGGCTGGGCTGCGCATCCGAAGGCGCGCTGGTATCTCGGCGGGCTGAGCTTTGCCGAGTCGAGCTTCTTCCCCATCCCGCCGGACGTCATGCTGGCGCCGATGGCGCTGGCGCGCCCGGTGGATGCCTGGCGCCTCGCCCTCCTGACCACCCTGACCTCCGTGGCCGGCGGCGTGCTCGGTTACGTGATCGGGTATTTCGCGCTCGACCTGATCGAGCCCTGGCTCGTGTCGTCGGGCCACTGGGAGGGCTACCTGCAGGCGCGGGACTGGTTCCAGACCTGGGGTTTCTGGGCTGTGCTCGCGGCGGGTTTCTCGCCCATCCCCTACAAGCTGTTCACGATCGCCGCCGGCGCACTGGCGATGTTCCTGCCCGTGTTCGTGCTCGCATCCATCGTCGGCCGCGGGGGACGTTTCTTCCTCGTCGCGGGGCTGATCCGCTGGGGCGGGGCACCCATGGAAACCCGCCTGCGCCGCCACGTGGAGTTCCTCGGGTGGCTGTTCGTTGGCCTGCTGCTGATCGCGTGGTTCATCGTCCAGGCCTGATCCGCCTGGCGGTCCTGGCCGGCATGCTGCTGGCGCTGACCGCTTGCGCGGAGCTCACCCGTTGGGATCCCGATGCGCCCGCGCCATCGAGCGGCCCCGTGCCCGGTGTGCACGTGGTGCAGCGCGGTGACACGCTGGTGAAGATTGCGTTCACCCACCGGCTGGACTGGCGCGATATCGCGGCCTGGAACCGGATCAGCGACGCCGATCGCATCTACCCGGGACAGCAGCTCCGGCTGACGCCACCCGGCGCCGCGCCAACCCCGCCGGGCGCGGTTCGGCCGGCGCCCGCTCCGGGCACGGTCACCGGCCGTCCGGCACCGCAGCAACCGCCGCCGCGCGCCGTCGCCGGGCCCCCGCCGAAGTGGCAGTGGCCGGCCAACGGGCCGATCGTCTGGCGTTTCGGAGAGAGCCGCCGCAACCCGACCGGGATCGGCATCGGCGGCGAGGATGGCAGGGAGATTCGTGCCGCCGCCGATGGCGAGGTGGTTTACAGCGGAAGTGGACTCATCGGATACGGCCAGCTTATTATCCTGAAGCACGGCGATTCGTACCTGAGCGCCTATGGCTACAACCAGGCGCTGAGGGTCTCGGAGGGGGAACAAGTCAGGTCGGGGCAGGTCATTGCCCTGATGGGACGGGGACCAGCTGATCGGCCCCTGTTGCATTTTGAGATCAGGGTCGATGGCAAGCCGGTGGATCCGGCAAGGTTCCTGCCGTCACGCTGAGGCGACGACACCAGTTCGCCGTCCCTCCGGCATAACCAGGGGTGAAATGGGAACGACGCGCGACAAGGGAAACAGTCGCTCACGTAAGGCCAGGGCGCGCACGCCGGGCCTCGAGGTCGGGGAGGATCCCGGCATTGCGATTGACGCCGGGCAGGCGGAGGGCGTCCTCGATCCGGGTGACGACGCGGATCCCGAGGAGTTGCTGCCGGAATTGCTGCATTCGCAGCATGCTGGCGGCGACACCGCTTCGCCTGACGCAACCCGCCTGTACCTTTCCGAGATCGGTTTCTCGCCGCTGCTGACGGCCGAGGAAGAAGTATATTTTTCGCGGCGCGCCCTGCGTGGCGACGAGGCCGCCCGCAAGCGCATGATCGAGAGCAACCTGCGCCTCGTCGTGAAGATCGCGCGCCGCTACATGAACCGCGGCCTGCCGCTGCTCGACCTGATCGAGGAAGGCAATCTCGGTCTCATCCACGCGGTGAAAAAGTTCGATCCGGAAAAGGGTTTCCGCTTCTCCACCTACGCGACGTGGTGGATCAGGCAGACGATCGAGCGGGCGCTCATGAACCAGACGCGGACCATCCGCCTGCCGATCCACGTCGTGAAGGAGATCAACGTCTACCTGCGCGCGGCGCGGCGCTTGACGCAGGAGCTCGACCGCGAGCCGACGCCCGAGGAGATCGCCGTGCTGCTCGACCGGGAGCCGGACGATGTGGACCGCATGCTCGGCCTGAACGATCGGCTCGTCACCAGCGGCAACGTCATGGGTCGCGACGGCGAGCGCAACCTGCTGGACCTGATCCCCGACGGTGAGGAAGCCGACCCGTCGAACCAGTGCCAGGCCGATGACATTCACATGGTGCTCGAGCATTGGCTCGAGCGCCTCACGGACAAGCAACGCGCGGTCGTGGAGCGGCGCTTCGGGCTGCACGGGCATGAGCGTGCGACGCTGGAGCAGGTCGGCGAGCAGATCGGGGTGACGCGAGAGCGCGTGCGCCAGATCCAGATGGATGCCCTCGCCCGGCTGCGGAGCATCATGGAAAGCCACGGGCTGTCGCACGACGCCCTGCTCGACTGACGCGCCGCGCGGCCCTGCGTCACCAGATCGCGACGCGCTCCGCGGGCGGGTACCACATGCCGTCGTCCGCGCCGATCCCGAAGGCGTCGTAGAACGCATCGACATTGCGCACCACGCCGATGACGCGGTACGGGCCCGGCGAGTGCGGCCCCGTCATGAGCTGGCGGCGCAGCGCGTCCTCGCGGTACTTGATGCGCCAGATTTGGGCCCAGCCGATGAAGAAGCGCTGGTCGCCGGTGAAGCCCTCGAGCACCGGCGCTTCCTCGCCGCCAAGCGACAGCCGGTAGGCGCGGTGCGCCACCGTGAGGCCGGCGAGGTCGGCAATGTTTTCCCCAAGGCTCACGCGCCCGTCGATGGGCACGCCCTCGAGCGGCTCGAAGGCGCTGTACTGCGCCACCAGCCGATCGGTGCGCTCCCGGTAGCGGGCGTCGTCCTCCTCGGTCCACCAGTCGCGGAGCATGCCCCGGCCGTCGGTGCGCCTGCCCTGGTCGTCGAAGCCGTGGCTGATCTCGTGGCCGATGACGCCGCCGATGCCGCCGTAATTGACCGCGTCGTCCGCCTCGGGGTTGAAGTACGGCGGCTGCAGGATCGCGGCGGGAAACACGATCTCGTTGCGCGTCGCGCTGTAGTACGCGTTGACGGTCTGCGGCGTCATGAGCCACTCGTCGGGATCGGCCGGCGCGTCCAGGCGCGCGATCGATCTCTCGTAGGAAAAGCGGTTGCCGCGCATCAGGTTGCCCGCCGGATCATCCGCACCGACCTGCAGCGCGGAATAGTCGCGCCACTTGTCCGGGTAGCCGATCTTCAGGCCGAAGGTCGCGAGCTTCGCCTGGGCCTCGGCCTTGGTGTCGCCGGACATCCACTCGAGCTCGTCGATGGACATGCGGAACGCCGTCTTCAGGTTTTCTACCAGCGTTTCCATCCGGGCGCGGGACTCGGGGCTGAAGTGGCGGGCGACGTACTCGCGCCCGATGGCCTCGCCGAGCGCGGCTTGCACGGCGCTGACGCCACGCTTCCAGCGCGGCTGCATCTCGGGCACGCCGCTGAGGGTGCGGCTGTTGAATTCGAAGTGCGCCTCGACGAAGGGCGAGGAGAGCACCGGGGCGGTGTTGTTGAGCACCATGAAACGCAGGTACTGGCGCCAGGTCTCCACCGGCGTGGCGGCGAACAGTTCCGCCATGGCGGGGAAGTAGCTCAGTTCGCGCACGATGAACTCGTCCTGCCCGCCGATTTCGGCGGCGGCGAGATAGCCGCCCCAGTCGAACCCGGGCGCCTCCTCGGCGAGCGCCTGTGCCGTGCGCGGGTTGTAAGTCAGCTGCCGGTCGCGGCGCGCGGCGCGCGTCCAGTGCCGCTCCGCAATCCTGGTCTCGAGCGCCAGCAGGCGCCCGGCCACGGCGGCCGCTTCGTCGGATTCCGCGCCGGCCAGTTCGAGCATGTGCTGGATATACGCGAGGTAAGCGGCGCGGGTTGCAACTATGCGCTCGCTGTCCAGCAGGTAGTAATCGCGGTCGGGCATGCCGAGGCCGGATTGAGTGACGTAAACCGCATAGCGATCCGTGTCGGACATGTCGAGGTCAACCCAGAATGACAGCGGCACGGTGACGCTGACGCCCCTCGCGCGCAGTGCGCCGAACGCCGCGGCCAGCGCATCGTGATCCTCGAGCGCATCGATCTCCTCAAGCAGTGCGGCAATCGGCGCCAGGCCGGCCGCCTCGATGGCCGCTTCGTTCATGAAGCCCGAGTAGAAATCCGCAACCTTCGCCAGGTCCGGATCCGCCTGGCCCGCGCGCGCGGCGACGGCGCCCTCGATGATCGCCAGCACATGCCGCTCTGCTTGCTCGACGAGTTCCGCGCCGACGCCCCAGCTCGCCCGGTCGGCAGGGATTTCCGCGCTCGCGAGCCAGCGCCCGTTGACGAACTCGTAGAAATCGTCCTGGGGGCGGATCCCGGTGTTCATGTTTTCGGGGTAGAGGCCGGCACTCAGCACTGTCCCCGCGAGCTCGCCCGCAACGGCGGAGCCGGGCGTGGCGCCGGCCGCGCCGGCGAGGAGGGTCGCCGCGACTACGGCGGTCGAGATCGTGCAGCTGTTATTCACGCGATGCCCCCTTGCGCGGCCGGCGTGCCAAGCGGTGCAATTAAAGGTTCAGGCCTGGGTCTCGAGGCGCCCGAGTATACTTGTCGTGGCGCGACCTGCCGATCCTCAGGCCAGCATCAGCGCGGCGACCACCGGGCGGTCCTCGTTGACGAGCACGTTGTAGGTGCGGCAGGCGGCCGCGGTGTCCATCACCTCGAGGCCGATGCCGCGGCCGGCAAGCTCGGCGTACAACGCGGATGCGGGAAACTGGATTCGCTCACCCGTGCCGAGGATCAGGATCTCCGGGCGCATCCCGAGCGCGGGGGCGAGCGTCGCCAGGTCGAGCGCCTCGATAGTGCGCACGGGCCAATCCGCGACCAGCTCGGCCGCGCTGACGATGACACTGGTCCTGACCATAAGCTCGCCGATCCGAAGGCCCTCGGGACCGATGTGGGTGATCAGGTTGGCGCCGGGATGCCGGTCGAGCGTGAATCGCATGGGAGTACGATAATGACTTTTCACGGCGCCACAAGGCACTGAGCAAAGGCGTGTTCACCCTTTTTCTACCTGGCATCGACACCGTGCCGGCCGAGGCCCTGCCGCGCATGCCGGCACTCGAGCGCCTGCTGGCGCGCGGCCGGGCGCGATCGCTCGAGGGTGATCCCTGGATCTTGCTGGCGACACTCGCGGGCGGCGACCCCGCGCGCTGGCCCGTCGGCCCGGTCAGCGCGGCGGGCGAGCTCGCGGCGCCGCCGTGCGCCTGCCTGCGTGTCGAGCCGCTGGGCGCGATCGAGCAGCAGGCGGCGTTCCGGCTGCCGGCAGCCGGGCTGGAGATTTCCCGGGATGAGGCGGACCGACTGGCGGCAGCGTTCCTTGCGGCCTTCGCCGGGGACGGACTCCGGCTGGAGATCGCCGCGCCGGAGCGCTGGTACCTGTGCTGGGCGGCGGGGCATGGGGAAGCACGGGCCTGGCGCGGCTTCGCCGGTCCGGCCCAGTCGTTGCCCGACGACGCGCGACCCGCGCCGCCCGAGGCGCCGCTGCGTCGCCTCTCGTCCGAGGTGGAGCTGCTGTTCCATGCCCATGCGGTGAACGTCGCGCGGTCCGCGCGCGGCGCACCCCTCGTCGCCGGGCTGCACCCGTGGGGCGGAGGCGTGCTCACGGCGGCCGCGCCGATTACGACCGCGCTTTCCCCGGTGAGTGAGGAGCCTTACCTGGCGGGGTTACGGCGCCTCGGGCTGGTGCCGGGTGCGGCCGCGAACAGGGCGACGAAGGCCACGGTCGATGCCGACGGCATCGCCTGGCCGCTTGCGATCGAGACGCTCGCGCTCCGGCAGCTGGCGCGCATCGAGCAGGACTGGGCGGCGCCATTGCTCGGGATGCTCCGGCGCGGCCGGCTCGACGGCGTGCGCATCGTTACCGGGCGCGCCGTCCATGAGACGCGGCGCACAGATGCGCTGCGGATCTGGCGCCGTCCGCGCCCGGTGGCCGAGCTGTGCTGAGCCGCCGGCCCATACACAGGCGCCCGGTCGACGCGGCGGCCGTGGCGGCGCTCGGCGGCGTGTCGCCGGTGCTGGCGCGCCTGTACGCGGCGCGCGGCGTAAAGAGTCCGGCGGAGCTGGAGCTCGGCCTCGCCGGCCTGGCGCCCGTCGGCAGCCTGGACGGGGTGGACGCCGGCGCCGAGTTGGTGGCGGAGCACCTCGGGCAGGGCCGGCGCATCCTGATCGTCGGGGATTTCGACGCTGACGGCGCGACGAGCACCGCCTTGCTGATGCGCGTCCTGCAGGGGTTGGGCGGGACGCCCGGGTACCTCGTGCCGGATCGCTTCGTGCACGGTTACGGCCTCAGTCCGGCGCTGGTCCGCGACGCCGTGGCGCATCGCCCCGAGCTGCTGATCACGGTGGACAGCGGCATCAACTGCCATGCGGGCGTGGCGCTGGCGCGCGAGCTCGGGATGGACGTGCTCGTGACTGACCACCATTTGCCCGGAGAGCGGCTCCCGCCGGCGACGGCGATCGTGAATCCCGCCTTGCCCGGCCAGGGCTTCCCGAGTCGCTATCTCGCGGGCGTGGGCGTCGCCTTCTATCTCGCCGCGGCGCTTGCCAGGAGGCTGGGCGCGGATCGCGCCCTGGTCCCGGGCATGCTTGACCTCGTGGCGCTCGGCACCGTCGCGGACCTGGTGCCGCTGGATCGCAACAACCGCATCCTTGTCACGCACGGGCTGCAGCGCATTCGCGCCGGCGCCTGCCGGCCGGGCATCAGCGCGCTGCTCACGGCGGGCAAGCGCGATCCGCGCGAGGCCGTGACCACGGACCTCGCGTTCGCTGCGGGTCCGCGGCTCAATGCGGCCGGGCGACTCGACGATATGTCGGTGGGGATCGAGTGCCTCTTGAGCGACGATCCGGCGCGCGCCGGCGAGTTGGCCGGACTGCTGTCCGGCCTGAACGAGGAGCGCAAGGAAATCGAGGCGCGCATGCAGCAGGAAGCCGTCCGGGCGGTCGCCGGCCTGGAGCCGGGCCCGGGCGCCTTGCCGCCGGTCTTGTGCGTGCATCGCCCTGGCTGGCACAGCGGGGTCGTGGGCCTGGTCGCGGCGCGCCTGAAGGAGCGCTACCACCGTCCGGCGGTGGCCTTCGCCGACGAGGAAGGCGGCATGCTGAAGGGTTCCGCGCGCTCGATTCCCGGCCTGCATATCCGCGACGCGCTCGCCGACGTGGACGCGCGCCATCCCGGCCTGATCGAGCGCTTCGGCGGGCATGCGATGGCGGCCGGCCTGACCCTCGCGCCAGCCGGTCTGCCCGCGTTCCGGGCGGCGTTGGCGGCGGAGGTCGCGGCGCGGCTTGAGCCGGGCGCGCTCGATGGCGCCATCTGCTCCGACGGCGAGTTGCCCGAGGAGGCGCTGGGGCTTGCGACTGCGGAGCTGTTGCGCGCCGCCGCGCCGTGGGGCCAGGGTTTCCCTGAGCCGCTGTTCGACGGCTGCTTCGAGCTGCTGGACGCACGGGTGGTCGGCGCGGATCACCTGAAGCTCAGGCTGCGGCCCGTCGGCGGTCGCCGCATCCTCGACGGCATCGCCTTTCGCCAGGCCGAGCGGCTGGGCGCGACGCGGCCCGCGCGGCTGCGCCTTGCGTACCGCCTCGGCGTGAACGAGTACGCCGGGGTGCGTGCCGCGCAGCTCATGGTCGAGTATCTCGAGCCCGCCTAGGGAGACATTGCCGAAACCCGGCTTTCAGCAATGTCTCCTTCTTGCTGTTGCGGTGCGTGATAAACTTTCGCGCTTCGCAACACCTCGCAGTGCATACCAGAGCATGGAAATCGCACCCCTGCGCCAGTTACTGGCCGATCTCTCCTCCAGGGCAGACGCCCTGAGGAGGTATCTTTGACTACCCGGGCAAGTGGGAGAGGCTCGAGGAGGTTCGGCGCGAACTGGAAAACCCGGATGTCTGGAGCAAGCCCGAGCAGGCCCAGGCGCTCGGCCGCGAGCGCGCCCAGCTCGAGGGCGTCGTAGAGGTCCTAGACAAGATTTCGCGCGGCGTCGGCGACGGCGCGGACCTGCTCGAGCTGGCGGCGGAGGAGGACGACGAGGCGACCGTCGTGGGCATCGCGGCCGACGCGGCGGTGCTCGAGAAGCAGATCGCCGAGCTCGAATTCCGGCGCATGTTCTCCGGCCCGATGGACGCCAGCAACGCCTTCCTCGACATCAACGCGGGCCAGGGCGGCACCGAGGCGCAGGACTGGGCCGAGATGCTGCTGCGCATGTACCTGCGCTGGATCGAGGCGCATGGTTTCCAGGCGGAGATCATCGAGGCGTCGGCGGGCGAAGTCGCGGGTATCAAGAGCGCCACCGTGCAGGTCACCGGGCCCTACGCTTACGGCTGGCTGCGCACCGAGACCGGCATCCACCGGCTGGTGCGCAAGTCGCCCTTCGACTCCGGCAACCGCCGTCACACCAGCTTCGCCGGCGTGTTCGTCTCCCCGGAGGTCGACGACGAGGTGGACATCGAGATCAACCCGGCCGACCTGCGCATCGACGTGTACCGCGCCAGCGGCGCGGGCGGCCAGCACGTCAACCGCACGGAGTCCGCGGTGCGCATCACCCACCTGCCGACCAACTCGGTCGTGCAATGCCAGAACGACCGCAGCCAGCACAAGAACAAGGCCACCGCGATGAAGCAACTGAAGGCCAAGCTCTACGAGCTGGAAATGCAGGAGCGCCGCGCCAAGGCGCAGGCGGTCGAGGACACCAAGTCGGACATCGCCTGGGGTCACCAGATCCGCAGCTACGTGCTCGACCAGTCACGCATCAAGGACCTGCGCACGGGCGTCGAGGTCGGCAACACCCAGGCCGTGCTCAACGGCGACCTGGACCAGTTCATCGAGGCCAGCCTGAAGCAGGGGCTGTAGGGGAATCGCCATGTCGGAACAGCCAGAGCACGCCCTGATCGCGGAGCGCCGCCGCAAGCTGGAAGCCCGGCGTGACGCGGACCAGGCGTATCCGAACGATTTCCGCAGGAACGCGCAGGCCGAGGACCTGCGGCTGGCATTCGGCGCGCTCGAAGCCGATGTGCTCGAGCGCGAGGGCGTGCCGGTCACGGTCGCCGGGCGGATGATGGCGAAGCGCGTCATGGGCAAGGCGAGCTTTGCGCGGCTCGAGGACATGAGCGGCGCCGTCCAGCTGTTCTTCGAGCGCGATGCGCTTCCCGACGGCCTGTACGCGGAGTTCAAGAGCTGGGATGTCGGCGACCTCATCGGGGTCGAGGGCACGCTGTTCAAGACCAGGACCGGCGAGTTGACCGTCAGGGCGGCCACGGCGCGCCTGCTGTCGAAGTGCCTGCGCCCCCTGCCCGAGAAGTACCACGGCCTCGCCGACACCGAGACGCGCTACCGCCAGCGCTACCTCGACCTGATCATGAACGCCGACAGCCGCCAGGTGTTCCGGCTGCGCTCGCGCATGATCACCTTCATGCGTCGCTACCTCGACACGCGCGGTTTTCTCGAGGTCGAGACCCCCATGATGCAGCCGATTCCGGGCGGCGCGAACGCGCGGCCGTTCAGCACGCACCACAATGCGCTTGGCGTGGACATGTACCTGCGGGTCGCTCCCGAGCTGTACCTGAAGCGCCTGGTCGTCGGCGGCTTCGAGCGCGTCTACGAGATCAACCGCAACTTCCGCAACGAGGGGCTCTCCACGCGGCACAACCCCGAGTTCACCATGCTCGAGCTCTACCAGGCCTACGTCGACCAGGTGGCGATGATGGACATCGCCGAGGACCTGCTGCGGATGATGGCGGCGGCACTGATCGGTGAGACCAGGCTCGCATGGCAGGGCGCGGAGATCGACCTGGGGCCGGCGTTCCGGCGGGTCGCGCTGGAAGAACTGGTCCACGAGGCCAATGCGCAGCTCGACCCGGCGCGTGCGCGCGAGCTCGGTTACTTGCGCGACTACTGCGCCGGCCTGGAGATTCATTTCGAGACCGGCTGGGGCCCGGGGAAGCTGCTCGCGGAACTGTTCGAGAAGACCGTCGAGCCGAGCCTGCAGCAGCCGACCTTCGTGACCGGTTACCCGCTGGAGGTTTCGCCGCTGGCCCGCTGCCGCGATTCCGACCCGTTCCTGGTTGATCGCTTCGAGCTGTTCGTCTGCGGGCGCGAGCTGGCCAATGGATTCTCGGAGCTCAACGATCCGGAGGAGCAGGCGCGCCGCTTCCGCGCGCAGGTCGAGCAGAAGACCGCCGGTGACGAGGAGGCGATGTTCTTCGACGCTGACTACGTGCGCGCGCTGGAATACGGCATGCCGCCGGCCGGCGGGCTCGGGATCGGCGTGGATCGCCTCGCGATGCTCTATGCCGACCAGGCCTCGATTCGCGACGTGTTGCTGTTCCCGCAGATGCGGCCCGATTCCGCCTGAGACGACCGCAAGAGCGTCACGACAGAACGCGTCTCTATGATCCGGCCTGCGTCTCGAGCGGCCGTCCGTCGGCCAGGGCGAAGGGTCCCGGCGCATCCTCGGCCACCACCGCCATCAGCAGGCAGCCAGCGCCGGCCGGCGCGGCGCGGACCACGGTGCCACCCGAATCCGCCAACGCCTCGCCCGGCACGGGCGGGGCGCCTGCGGCCCGGAACAGCCGCGCGCGACGCTTCACCCGGCCGAGGTGGTGGGCGCGGGCCACGATCTCCTGCCCCGGGTAGCAGCCCTTGGTGAAACTGACGCCGCCGATGCGATCCAGGTTGAGCATCTGCGCGACGAACTGGCCGCTGGTCTCGGGATACACCTCGGGAAGGCCCGCCTCGATTTCCGCGCGCGCCCAGGCGGCGTCGGCGGAGGCATCCGGGCCATCGCCTGCGGCGCCGACCTCGCCGACCAGCAGCCAGCCGGCCCCGCCGGGCAGGCGGAGCACGCTGAGCGTCTCGCTGCAGGCGGCCGACAGCGGCTCGGTCTCGAGCACCAGCCCCCCGAGCACGCCGGTCGCCGCCTCGTCGGAGGCGGGGAAGCCGAACACCTGCGGGCCCGGCGCCAGGATCACCTTCGCGCGCAGGATGAACATGCGCAGCCGCTGCTGCACCGGCGCCAGCAGGCCGGCATGCATGACCAGCAGGAAACCCTCGGGGTGCGGCAGCACACGGAGGAACGCCAGCACGCGCCCCTTGGGGTCGTGCCAGCCGGCAAGCTGGCCGCGCGTTGCGGTCACTTCGGCGAGATCGGAAGAGAGCTGGTTCTGCAAGAAGCTGCGGGCGTCCGGACCTGTGACGAGCAGGGCGCGTAGCGATTCCAGCGGAAAGGGCCGGGGCATCATGGCTAACGGGACTCCGAAGCGGCAACGGGACGGGGATGATTCTACCCGCTGGGCCGCGATGCTGGCCTGTTGTGATGGTGCATGGCAAAATCCGGGGCTATGTCCGAGAAGGCCGAATCCCCAGACAACCCGCCCGCGACGGCGCCCGAGAGCGAGGCCGCCGAAACTGTCGCGGCTGTCCCGCCGAAGGAGATAGGGGGCCGGGGTGGACCGGATCCGGTGCGCTACGGTGACTGGGAAAAGAACGGCCGTTGCATAGATTTCTGAGTTTCAGCTGACTCTAGCGTTCCGCGGGGCGCGCTGCTTAGCGCCCCCGTGGCCGTGTCGAGCGCGACCAAGTTCCGCCAAGGAGGACCACGCCCATGGCTGTCGGCAAGCGGCCCCTGTCGCCCCACCTGCAGGTCTATCGTCCCCAGATCACCTCGGTGCTGTCCATCTCGCATCGCTTCTCCGGCATCGTGCTGGCGGCAGGGCTGCTGGTGCTGGTCTACTGGCTTGCGGCCCTGGCCGCGGGCGACGCCGCGTATGCCGAGGCCTTGTCGGTGCTGGGCGCCTGGCCGGTGAAGCTGGTGCTGTTCCTCGGTTCCTTCGCATTCTTCTATCACCTCGCGAACGGCATCCGGCACCTCTGGTGGGACTCGGGGCGTGGCTTCGAGATTTCGCAGGTGTACGCGTCGGGCTGGGCGGTGATCATCGCAGCCAGCGCGCTTACGCTGCTCGCGTGGGGCATCGTTCTGTTCGGGGGCGCGTCATGAGCCTGCGCAGTCCGCTCGGCCGCGCGCTCGGGCTCGGCGCCGCCGGCAACGGCACCGCGCACTGGTGGCAGCAGCGCGTAACGGCCGTGGCGCTGGCGCTGCTCGGCGCCTGGTTCGCCATCTGCCTGCTGAGCCTGGAGCTGGGTGACCGCGCCGCGCTGGCCGGCTGGATCGCGCGCCCGCTGAACGCGGCCTTGCTCGGGTTGCTGGTGCTGACCGCGGCCTGGCACTCGCAGCTCGGCACGCGGGTGATCGTCGAGGACTACGTCAAGGGCGCGCTCAAGGTTCCGTTGCTGCTGGCGCTCCAGTTCGTGCACGCGATCGCGGCCGCCGTCGGCGTCGTCGCGGTACTGCAGATCGCCATCGGAGGACGCTGATATGACGGGCGCGTACAAGATCGTGGAGCACAGCTACGACGTGGTGGTGGTGGGCGCGGGCGGCGCGGGGCTCCGGGCCACCTTCGGGCTGGCCGAGCAGGGCCTGCGCACGGCCTGCGTCACCAAGGTGTTCCCGACCCGCAGCCACACTGTGGCGGCGCAGGGCGGCATCAGCGCGGCGCTCGGCAACATGGGCGAGGACGACTGGCGCTGGCACATGTACGACACCGTCAAGGGCTCCGACTGGCTCGGCGACCAGGACGCGATCGAGTACATGTGCAAGGAGGCGCCCGACGCGGTCATCGAGCTGGAGCACTACGGCGTGCCCTTCTCGCGCACCGAGGACGGTCTCATCTACCAGCGCCCCTTCGGTGGCATGACCACGCGCATGGGCGAGGGCCCGCCGGCGCAGCGCACCTGCGCGGCGGCCGATCGCACGGGTCACGCGATGCTGCACACGCTGTACCAGCAGGCGCTGAAGCACCAGGCGGAATTCTTCATCGAGTTCTTCGCGCTCGACCTGATCATGGACGAGGACGGCGCCTGCCGTGGCGTCATGGCCTGGAACCTGGAGACCGGCGAGCTGCACCGCTTCCGCGCCCACATGGTTATCCTCGCAACCGGCGGTTACGGCCGGGCGTATTTCTCCTGCACCTCCGCGCACACCTGCACCGGCGACGGCAACGCCATGGTGTTGCGTGCGGGGCTGCCGCTGCAGGACATGGAGTTCGTGCAATTCCACCCGACGGGCATCTACGGCGCCGGCTGTCTGATCACCGAGGGCGTGCGCGGCGAGGGCGGCTACCTGACGAACTCGGACGGCGAGCGCTTCATGGAGCGTTATGCGCCGAACGCCAAGGACCTGGCTTCGCGCGACGTCGTGAGCCGCTCCATGACCATCGAGATTCGTGAGGGCCGCGGCGTCGGCGAGCACCGTGACCATATCCACCTCCACCTGGAGCACCTGGGGCCGGAGGTCATTCACGAGCGCCTGCCCGGCATCGCGGAGACGGCGCGCATTTTCTCCGGCGTGGATGTCACGAAGCAGCCGATCCCGGTGTTGCCGACGGTGCACTACAACATGGGCGGCATCCCGGCGAATTACCACGGCGAAGTGCTGACGCTCAGGGATGGCAATCCCGAGTACGTCGTGCCCGGGCTGATGGCGGTGGGCGAGGCGGCGTGTGTTTCCGTGCACGGCGCGAACCGGCTCGGCTCGAACTCGCTGCTCGATCTCGTCGTGTTCGGCCGCGCCGCAGCCAAGCGTTGCGGCGCGCTGCTCAAGCCCGGCACGCGGCACGCGCCGCTGCCGCAGGACGCGGGCGAAGCCACACTCGAGCGTCTCGATCGCCTGCGCCACGCCAACGGCAATCGGCCGACCGCCGAGATCCGCCTCGAGATGCAGCGCGCCATGCAGGACCACGCAGCAGTGTTCCGCACCGGCGAGGTGCTGAGTGAGGGTGTCCAGAAGGTGAAGAAAATCGCCGCGTCGTTCGCCGACGTGCGCGTCGCAGATCGCTCGATGGTGTTCAACACCGATCTCGTCGAGACCCTCGAGCTGGATAACCTGCTCGGCCAGGCGCTGGTGACGATCGCCTCCGCTGAGAACCGCAAGGAAAGCCGTGGCGCGCACGCGCGCGAGGATTTCCCCGGGCGCGACGATGTGGACTGGATGAAGCACACGCTCGCCTGGCGCCCGGCGCCGACGGAGGTCCGGATCGACTATCGCCCGGTCCACCTGCAGACGCTGACCACCGATGCCGAGCCGATTCCGCCGAAGGCGCGGACCTACTGATGGAGATGAGCTGACATGGCTGAATTCAGGCTGCCGGCCAACTCGAAAGTTCGCAAGGGCAAGCATTTCCCAGCGCCCGAGGGGGCGAAGCGCGTCAAGCGCTTCGTCGTGTATCGCTACGATCCCGACAGCGGAGAGAACCCGCGCACGGACACCTACGAGGTGGATCTCGAGCGTTGCGGGCCGATGGTTCTCGACGCGCTGATCAAGATCAAGAACGAGATCGACCCGACCCTGACGTTCCGCAGGTCCTGCCGCGAGGGCATCTGCGGCAGTTGCGCGATGAACATCGACGGGGTCAACACGCTGGCCTGCACGATCGCCATCGAGGCGGCGCGCGGCGACGTCAAGATCTATCCGCTGCCGCACATGTCGGTGGTGAAGGACCTCGTGCCGGACCTGAGCAACTTCTACGCCCAGTACGCCTCGATCAAGCCCTGGATCCAGACGCGCACGCCCGCGCCGCCGGACCGCGAGCGGCTGCAGTCGAAGGCCGACCAGGAGAAGATCAACGAGCCTTCGGCCTGCATCCTGTGCGCCTGCTGCTCGACGGCCTGTCCCAGCTACTGGTGGAACAGTGAACGCTACCTGGGTCCCGCGGCGCTGCTGGCGGCTTATCGATGGATCGTGGACAGCCGCGACGAGGCCACCGGCGAGCGCCTGGACGCGCTTGAGGATCCGTTCAAGCTGTACCGCTGCCACACGATCATGAACTGCACGCGCACCTGTCCGAAGGGCCTCAATCCCGCGAAGGCGATCGCCGAGATCAAGCTCAAGCTCGCCGAGCGGCAGCACTGACGGAGACACTCGCCCGCAGAGGCGCGGAGATCGGCCCGCAGAGGCGCAGAGGCGCGGAGATCGGCCCGCAGAGGCGCAGAGGCGCGGAGATAAGAATAGGATTGCGCCCCGCGCGTTGCCGGGCTCGAACCCACGCCCACCGCGTCTTGTTTTTGTCTGACTCTTCTCCGCGCCTCTGCGCCTCTGCGGGCAAATCTCCCCCGTCCACAAAGCCAGCACAGCCCACGCATATATCGACCCCAGCCCCGGAAATCCACGATGACCCCCACCGACAACGACGGCATCATTGAGCGGGCGGATGCCGGCCGCTTGCGCTGGCGCTGCCGCAGGGGGATGCGCGAACTCGACGTGCTGCTGGTGCGCTTCCTGGAGCGCGACTGGCCCGGCGCGAGCGATGCCGATCGCCTGGCGTTCCGGGCACTGCTGGAACGCCAGGACCCTGAGATCAACGCGCTCCTGCTCGGCCGGATGGAACCGGAAGGCGAGGCGCTGGCACATGTCCTGGAGTGTTTACGACGAGCCAATTGAATTTCGCGTCGGCCCCTCGCGGGGGCTCGGCGCATGGCTGGCTCTCGGTCACCTGCTTGCCGCCACCGCGGTGCTCCTCGCCGGCCTGCCGGCTGGCGTCCTTTTGGTCGTGCTCGTTTCCTTCCCGCTGGCATTGCGCTCAGCGCTCCGGCCCCTCGGTGCGGGGGTGCGCACGATCGTGTGGAGCCCGGCACAAGGCTGGGAACGCGTCCTGGTAAGCAGTAACCGAGAGTGCATGGAACTACGCCCCAGTTCCGTGGTCACAAACGGCGCAATGTTCTTGCATTGGGACGACGGCCAGGAAGCTTGGCGCGTCCTCGTGCCCCGGGATGCGATGCACTCAGATGACTGGCGAAGAATGAGAGTGATTGTCGGTTTATACGAAGTACGCGATAGAATGCCCGCGGCCGCAGGTTTCGCCACTCTGGCCGGGAGAACTTCACGCACGGCCCCCGGTCTATCTGAGTGGCGAATGGATTCGCCAGGCTTCCGAGGTGCTTGCCCGGATGGGCACGAAGAGCAGCGACCAGTTGCTGGTCGAGAGGGTCCAGCAGGGTGACAAGGCGGCGTTCGACATACTTGTCGGCAAGTACCAGCACAAGATCATCAAGCTGGTCAGCCGATATGTACGGGATCCGGACGACGCCCTCGATGTCGCGCAGGACGCTTTCATCAAGGCGTATCGGGCGCTCGCCTCATTTCGGGGCGACAGTGCCTTTTACACCTGGCTATACCGCATCGCGATCAACACTGCGAAGAACCAGCTGGCCGCCAACAAGCGGCGCGCCGAGGACTTCAACCTCGACCTCCAGGATCCCGACCAGTACGAGCTGCATGGACGTTTGCGCGAGGGCGACACGCCCGAGGGCATTGCCCTGTCGGAGGAGATACGCGAGACCGTGAACCAGGCGATCGAGGCGCTGCCGGAGGACCTGAGGACGGCGATCGTTCTCAGGGAAGTCGAGGGCATGAGTTACGAGGAGATCGCTGGCGCAATGGAATGTCCGGTGGGCACCGTGCGCTCGCGCATATTCCGGGCCCGCGAGGCGATTGACAAGCGATTGAAGCCCCTGCTCGACGGCAGGGCGTGAGGACGGCGATGACAACCACAAGCTCGCATGAACAGCTCTCCGCATTTCTGGATGGGGAGCTCCCGGACGCCGAGGTCGCGATGGTGCTGCGCCGCGTGGTGCGCGACGAGGACCTCAAGGCCGTTGCGCTGCGCTACAGCCTGATCGGGGATGTGCTCCGCGACGAGCTGCCGGCCGGGCGGCCGGCGAATCTTGTCGGGCGGGTGGGCGCGCAGCTGGACGCCGCGCCGACGCCGGCAGCCCAGGTCCCGTACCGGTCGAACCGCTTTGCGAGGATCGGCGGCGGGCTTGCGGTGGCGGCCTCGGTGGCGATGGTGGCGCTGTTTGCCTTGCCGGGTCGTGAGCAGGCCACGCCGCCGCCGGTGCTGACGGCCAGCGAGATCGCGTCGCCGGCGCCCGAGCAACGCATGATGATCCAGCCTGTTTACACGCGTGCCGCCGGCGGGGGCCCCGATCGGCTGACCCGCTACTACGTGAACCACACCGAGTACGCGCCGGCGATGAGCGGTCGCGGGGCGTTGACCCGCATCATCGTCATCCAGCCTGAGGCCGCCCCGGTGGCTGAAACCCCGTCCGAGTCGATGCCCCAGGTTTCGCAGGAGAACGAGAGCGAGCGATGACCCTGCCGCGCGTAAGGCCAGCCCTGGCGCTCGTTTCGCTGTTGTGCGCTGTGCCGGCAGCGGCGCTGGCGGACGGTGCGCGCGAATGGCTCTCGCGCATGGAGCAAGCCGTCGAGTTCCTCAGTTACGAAGGGACCTTCGTGCACATGGTCGGCAATAGCATCGAGACCATGCACGTCATCCACCGCGCCGTCGAGGGCGAGGTCGCCGAGCGGCTGTACTCGCGCGACCAGCCCGGCCGCGAGATCCTGCGCCACAATGACAAGGTGACGTGCATTTTCGCCGACCAGCGCACCGTGCTCGTGGAGCGCCGCAAGGGCGGCCATGGCGCGCCTTTGCTCGGCGCGCTGCCGCAGGGCTCCAGCGAGGTCGAGCTCTGGTACGAGTTCCGCGAGGCGGGCGTGAGCCGCAAGCTGGGCAGGGCCGTGCAGATCATCGAAGTCCGGCCGCGGGACGGGTACCGCTACGGCCACCGCATGTGGCTCGATGAGGTGACCGCCATGCCGCTGAAGATCCAGTTGCTCGACCACGAGGGCGTCGCGGTGGAGCAGATCCAGTTCGTCAGCATGGTCGTGCCGGCCGAGATTTCCGACGCGAGACTGCAGCCCGGGGTCGAGGTAGACGGGTTCACCTGGTATGAGCAGGACCGCGCCCCGGCCGCCAACGCCGTGAACCCGGCCGCTGCGGCCTGGGCCGTCGAGGAGCCCCCGCCGGGCTTCAGCATGACCGAATCGCGCGTCCGGACCTTGCCCGGCGCCGAGCATCCCGTGGAGCACATGGTGTACTCCGACGGCCTGGCTTCCGTGTCGGTGTTCGTCGAGCCCGCGGAGGCGACTGACAAGGAGCTGTCCGGCTTGTCGCGCATGGGCGCGGCGCACGCGTTCACCCTTATCCTCGATGGCCAGCAGATCACCGCCGTCGGCGAAGTGCCGCCCGTCACCGTGGAACGCATCGCCCGCTCGCTGCGAGCTACCGGGGCGCCGGCGCATTGATCACCGAGACGGGTCGGGTGCTGGAGGTCGAGGGCGAATGGGCCTGGGTGGCCTGCCAGCGCCAGGTGGAGTGCCAGCGTTGCGCCGAAGGGCGCGGCTGCGGCGGAGGCGTGCTGGGACGCCTGCTGGGCGACCGGCTCCACAAGATCCGTGCGGCAACCGGCTCGGTGGCGGTCGCGCCCGGCGACCAGGTGCTCATTGGGCTCGGCGAGGACGTGGTGCTGCGCGCCGCGGCCGCGGTCTACCTCGTGCCGCTGCTGCTGGCGCTGGCGGGCGGAGCCGCCGCCGCCGGGCTCACGGGCGGGGGAGACCTGGCCGCGATCATCGGCGCCGCCGCCGGACTGCTCCTCGGCCTGCGTTGGGCCCGCGGTTACAGCCGGCGCAATGCGGCCAGTGCGGCCCTCCAGCCGGTGATCCTCAGGCGCACAGACGGCGCGGGCTGTGCGGGCGGCGGCTCGTGAGCACTCCCGGAGACCCGGTGCGGGGCCTCGTCATCTACTCGCGGCGCGACTGCTCGCTGTGCGAGCGGATGGAGGCGGGGGTGCGCCGCGCCCTCGGTCCGGAGGCGCGGGTCGCACTGGTGGAGATCGATGACGATCCCGCGCTGGTCGGGCGCTTCGGCGCCGATATTCCCGTGCTCTGCCTGGACGGCGAGGTCGTCTGCAAGCATTTCCTGGACACGCGGCGGTTGTTGGCCGCGCTGGATCCGGGCCACTAGCGCCATACCCCGGCGGGACGTTTGCCGCCCGGCCCCGCTATAATGCCGGGCCGGCGGACAGCCGGTGTGCTGCGTGCCTTCAATGGATCACATCCGCAATTTCTCGATCATCGCCCATATCGATCACGGCAAGTCGACGCTTGCCGACCGGTTCATCCAGATCTGTGGCGGCCTGGCCGACCGCGAGATGTCGGCGCAGGTCCTCGATTCGATGGATATCGAGCGCGAGCGGGGCATCACGATCAAGGCGCAGGCCGTGTCGCTGCGTTACCGTGCCCGGGACGGGCGCGACTACGAGTTGAACCTCATCGATACGCCCGGCCACGTGGACTTCTCCTACGAGGTCTCGCGCTCGCTGGCGGCCTGCGAGGGCGCCATCCTGATCGTGGACGCCGCCCAGGGCGTCGAGGCGCAAAGCGTCGCGAACTGCTACACGGCGGTGGAGGCCGGCCTCGAGGTCATCCCGGTCATCAACAAGATCGACCTGCCGTCGGCGGAACCTGCGCGCGTGAAGAATGAGATCGAGGAGATCATCGGGATCGAGGCGCAGGACGCCGTGCTGACCAGCGCCAAGACCGGCGAGGGCGTCGAGGACGTGCTCGACGCGATCATCGCCCGCATTCCGCCGCCGCAGGGCGATCCGTCTGCGCCGCTGCAGGCCCTCATCATCGACTCCTGGTTCGACAACTACGTCGGCGTGGTGTCGCTGATCCGGGTGGTCAGCGGCGTGCTCGAGAAGGGCGCAAAGATTCGCGTCATGTCGACCGGACGCAGCCACAACGCCGACCGCGTCGGCTGTTTCACGCCGAAGATGACGGAACGCGACCGGCTCGCGACCGGCCAGGTCGGGTTCCTGATCGCCGGCATCAAGGAGATCGACGGGGCGCCGGTCGGTGACACGCTGACGCTGGAGTCGCGTCCCTGCACGGCGCCGCTGCCCGGCTTCAAGCAGGTCCAGCCGCGGGTGTTCGCCGGGCTCTTCCCGATCAATTCCGAGGATTACGAGGACTTTCGCGAGGCGCTCCACAAGCTCAGGCTGAACGACGCCGCGCTGCATTTCGAGCCCGAGACCTCGACCGCGCTGGGCTTCGGCTTCCGCTGCGGGTTTCTCGGCATGCTCCACATGGAGATCGTGCAGGAGCGCTTGGAGCGGGAATACGAATTGCACCTGATCACGACTGCGCCGACGGTCGTCTACCAGGTCCTGCAAACCGACGGCCAGGTCATCCAGGTGGACAACCCGTCGCGCCTCCCGCCGAGCAACTATGTCGCCGAGATTCGCGAGCCGATCATCACCGCCAACATCCTGGTCCCGCACGCCCATGTCGGCGCCGTGATCAAGCTCTGCATCGAGAAGCGCGGCGTGCAGAAACGCCTGCACTACACCGGCAGCCAGGTGCAGGTGGAATACGAGCTGCCGCTGTCCGAGGTGGTGCTGGATTTTTTCGACCGGCTGAAGTCATGCAGCCGGGGGTTCGCGTCGTTCGATTACCGCTTCGAGCGTTACCAGGCCGCGCCGCTGACCAAGCTGGACATCCTCGTCAACGGGGAGCGCGTGGACGCCCTGTCGGTCATCGCGCACCGCGAGAGCGCTTACCGGCGCGGCCGCGACGTCGTGGAGAAGATGCGCGAGCTGATTCCGCGCCAGATGTTCGACATCGCGATCCAGGCGGCGATCGGCGGGCAGATCATCGCCCGCACCAGCGTCAAGGCCCTGCGCAAGAATGTCACCGCCAAGTGCTACGGAGGCGATGTCACGCGCAAGCGCAAGCTGCTGGAAAAGCAGAAAGAGGGCAAGAAGCGCATGAAGCAGGTCGGCAATGTCGAGATCCCGCAGGAGGCCTTTCTGTCCGTCTTGCAGGTCGACCGCAAATAACGAATACTCTACGCGAATTATCGAGGGCAAGCTTTGGATTTTTCTCTAGTTCTGGTTCTTCTCACTGTCGGGATGGGCTTCATCTGGGCGCTCGATGCCCTGCTGTTGAAGCCGCGCCGGGAGGCCGCCTCGGGTGCTGGGGCGCCGTCCAAGGAGCCCGCGCTGGTCGAGTTCAGCCGCTCGTTCTTCCCGATCGTGCTGGTGGTCCTGCTCATCCGTTCGTTCGCCTACGAGCCCTTCCGCATCCCGTCGAGCTCCATGATGCCGACGCTGCGGGTCGGCGATTTCATCTTCGTCAGCAAGTTCAGCTACGGCCTGCGACTGCCCGTGCTGAACACCAAGATCCTCTCGCTCGGCGAGCCGCAGCGCGGCGACGTGGCGGTTTTCCGCTTGCCCTCTGACCCCGCCACGAACTACATCAAGCGCATCGTCGGCGTGCCGGGCGACACCGTCTCCCTGCGAGAGAAGCGGCTGTGGATCAACGGCGAGCCGGCCCCGCTGGAACGGCTCGGCGAGCTGGTCAACGTTGAGTGCGGCGGTTTCTGGTTCTCCGCCCAGGTGGCCAGCGAGACCATCGGCGCGCGCAGCCACACGATTTTCATCGGCGATCAGCGCGACCGCAGCAGCCCGTTCCTCGATCGGCCAGTGCCCGAGGGGCAGTATCTCGTGATGGGCGATAACCGCGATTGCAGCCGGGACGGCCGCGTGATCGGCTATATCCCTGAGGAAAACATGGTTGGGCGCGCCGTGCGCATCTGGATGAACTGGGATGCCGAGTCGAGGCGGCCATTGTGGCATCGGATCGGAGACCGTATACAGTGACGCAGCAGCGGTTTCCATGCACCATGAACCGGGCTTCCGGAAGGGGACAGGACATGCACAGACAGCAGGGGATGACCCTCATCGGGATGGTGATCGTGGCATTCATCGGGGGCATCTTCGTGCTCGCCGCCATCAGGCTGATCCCGCTTTATCTCGAACACATGAAGATCGATGCGGCCCTCGTCGCAATGAAGGCCGACCTCGACGGCAGCAACGCCGGCCCGGCGCAGATTCGGACTTCGCTGGAGCGGCGCTTCGATATCGACGACGTGAAGACCATCCGCCCGCGCGACGTGATCATCGAGCGGACCACGAACGGCTACCTGGTCAGGGCGGATTACGAGGGACGCGCCCCGTTCATCGCGAACATCTATTTCGTCATCGATTTCGACAAGTCCGTCGAGGTCGCGCGTTGACAGACGATCCCGCGTGGCTGGATCGCGAGCTCAGCTACCGTTTCTCCGACGAATCCCTGTTGCTGCGTGCGCTGACCCATCGCAGCGCCGGCGGCCTGCACAACGAGCGACTGGAATACCTCGGCGACGCGGCGCTCAGCCTGGTCGTCGCCGAGGCCTTGTACCAGCGGCTCCCGGACGCGCCGGAGGGCCACCTCAGCCGGTTGCGCGCCAGCCTCGTGCGCCGTTCCTCGCTGGCCGAGATGGCGCGTGACCTGGGATTCCCGAAGCGGCTGCGGCTCGGCCCGGGAGAACTCAAGAGCGGCGGGTTCCGGCGCGATTCCATTCTCGCGGACGCCTGCGAGGCGGTGCTCGGCGCCATTTATCTCGACGGCGGCCTCGAGGCTCTCCGGCCGGTGGTGCTCCGCCTTTACGGCGCGCGGCTCGAGGCCTTGCCCGCGCACGAGGAGCTCAAGGATCCGAAGACCCTGCTCCAGGAGCGCCTGCAGTCGCGGGGCCTGCCGTTGCCGTCCTACCGGGTCGAGACGGTCGAGGGCGAGGATCATTGCCAGCTGTTCACCGTGGCCTGTCATGTCGAGGGCGTCGCGGTCGGCACGATCGGCGTGGCCGGCAGCCGACGGGCCGCGGAGCAGGAGGCGGCGGCGCTGATGCTGGAGAAACTCGATGACTGAGCCGGTCTTCCGCTGCGGTTTCGTCGCCGTGGTCGGGCGCCCCAACGTCGGCAAGTCGACGCTGGTCAATGCGCTCGTCGGCCGCAAGGTCAGCATCGTCACGAGCCGGCCGCAGACCACGCGCCAGCGCGTCATCGGCGTTGCCACCGGGACCGCGGCCCAGCTGCTGTTCGTCGACACGCCGGGCATGCACCGGCACGAGCGGCACACGCTGAACAAGCTGATGAACCTCAGCGCCCAGGCGTCGCTGGCCGACGCCGACGTGGTGCTGGTGGTCGTCGAGGCGGGGCGCTGGACGGAGGAGGACCAGGACGTGCTGGAGCGCGCCCTGGCCACCGCTCGACCGGTGATGCTGCTGCTCAACAAGATCGATCGCATCCAGCCGCGCGAGCGCGTGCTGCCGCTGCTGCAGGAGGCGGCCGCCCGGGGCGAATTCGCCGCGGTGGTGCCGATCTCGGCCGAGCGCGGCGAGAACCTGGAGCGCCTGCGGGGGCTGCTCGAGAGCGCCGTGCCCGAGGGTCCGGCATTGTTCCCGCCCGAGCAATGGAGCAATCGCGACGAGCGCTTCCATATCGCCGAGGTCTTGCGGGAGAAGCTGATCCGCCGCCTGCGCGAGGAGCTGCCCTACGGCCTGGCGGTGGAGATCGAGCGCCTTGCCGAGAGCGAGCGGGGGCGGCTCGAGGTCGGCGCCGTGGTCTGGGTCGAGCGCGAGGCCCACAAGGCGATTGTGATCGGCAAGGGCGGGGAGATGCTGAAGGCCGCCGGCCAGGCCGCGCGGCTTGAACTCAAGGCGCGCTTCAACCGTCCCGTGCATCTCGAGATCTTCGTGAAGGTGCGCGAGCACTGGACCGACCGCGACTCCGACCTGAAGCGCCTTGGTTACGACGGCGACTGACGGTCTTGCTGCGCGTCGAGCTCGAGCCTGGTTTCATTCTGCACCACCGGCCGTTCCGGGACACCAGCATCTTGCTGGAGTTGTTCAGCGAGCATCACGGCCGGGTCGGGCTGGTGGCCCGCGGCGCACGCGGGCCGCGGAGCCGGCTGAAGGGCGTGCTGCAGCCGTTCCGGCCGCTGCTGTTGTCGTGGCAGCTGCGCGGTGAGCTCGGCACCCTGACCGGCGCCGAATCGGCCGGCGTGTTCGCCGCGCCGCCCGTCGGCGGCGACGCCCTGCTCGGGCTTTATTACCTCAACGAGTTGCTGCTGCGCCTGACCGCCCGGCTGGATCCCCACCGCGAGCTGTTCGGCGTCTATGCGGGCGCCGTCGCATCACTGGCGGCGGCTGAGCCGGTCGCACCAGTATTGCGGCGCTTCGAGAAAAGCCTGCTGGATACGCTGGGTTATGGGCCCAACCTGGACCACGATGCGACGGGGCAGCGGATCGCGCCGGACGCGAGTTATCGCTACGACCCCGCGCTCGGCCTGGCGGCGTGCCGCCCGGACGCGGCGGGGGCGCTGCTCGGCGCGTCACTGCGGGCCCTGGCCGACGACCGCCTGGAGGATGCCCGCGCCCTCGCGGATGCCCGCCACCTGCTGAGGGCGGCGCTGGACGTGCATCTCGACGGACGGCCGCTGAAGACCCGGGCGATGCTCGGCAGGCTGCGCCGCAGCTGAGCGAGACATTGCTGAAACCCCCATTTTAGCAATGCCCCCCTGTGGTGTTCTGGCAGAATAAAGGGGTTGTCGCTCGCGGCCACCGGGAAGCCACCATGAAGAACACCATTGCCCTCGGGGTGAATATCGATCACGTCGCCACGATCCGCCAGGCGCGCCACACGCGCTACCCGGACCCGGTGTACGCGGCGCTGATGGCCGAGCAGGCGGGGGCGGACAGCATCACGCTGCACCTGCGCGAGGACCGGCGCCACATCCAGGACCGCGACCTGCGCGCCATGAAGGACGTGCTGCAGACCCGCATGAACCTCGAGATGGCCGTGACCGACGAGATGCTCTCGATCGCGACGGATGTGCGCCCGCGGGACGTTTGCCTGGTCCCGGAGCGGCGCGAGGAATTGACTACCGAGGGCGGTCTCGACGTGGCCAGTCAGCTCGACAGGGTCAGGGATGCGGTCGCGCGACTCGCCGAGTCGGGCATCCGCGTGTCGCTGTTCGTGGACCCGGATCCGCGGCAGCTGGAGGCGAGCGTGGCCGCCGGCGCGCCGGTGGTCGAGCTGCATACGGGGCGTTATGCGGACGCGGAGGACGAGCGCACCCGCAGGATGGAGCTCGAGCGGGTGCGCGAGGCTGCACAGGCCGGCACCGCGCTGGACCTGGCGGTCAATGCCGGCCACGGGCTGAACTATTACAACGTGCAGCCGATCGCGCGCATCCCCGAGATCGTCGAGCTGAATATCGGCCATGCCATCGTGGCGCGCGCGATCTTCGACGGCCTGTCGACTGCGGTGATCGAGATGAAGCGCCTCATGACCGAGGCGCGGCTGCAGTGATCTTCGGCATCGGCACCGACGTAGTCCGGCTGGACCGCGTGGAGGCAACCCTCGAGCGCTTTGGCGAGCATTTCGTGCAGCGCCTGCTGCTGCCCGAAGAGGAAGCGCAGTATCGCCGCCACCGCCGCAAGGCGCGGTTCCTCGCGATGCGCTTCGCGGGCAAGGAAGCCGTCGTGAAGGCGATGGGCACGGGGTTCCGCAACGGCATGTGGATCCGGGACGTGGGTATCGTCGCCGACCCGCGCGGCAAGCCGGAGATCATCTATTCCGAGCGCGGTCGCGCACTGTGTGCGCAGATGGGCATCGGCGCGGGCCACGTGAGCCTGACGGACGAGGCCGGGCTGGTGGTTGCGTTCGCGGTGCTGCTGAGGGCCGGCGCATGAACACGCTGGTATTCGACATCGAGACCGTGCCCGACGTCGATTTCGGGCGCCGGTACTTCGCCCTCGACGGCCTCGGCGACGAGGCAGTGGCGCAGGCGATGTTCGCGCTCAGGCGCGAGCGCACGGGCAACGACTTTCTCCCCCTGCACCAGCAGCGCATCGTCGCGATCTCCTGCGCCATGCGCTCGCGCGACGGCCTCAAGCTCTGGTCGCTGGGCGACGAGGGGTCCGACGAGGCCGAGCTGGTGGCGCGCTTCTTCGACGGGATCGAGCGCTTCAGTCCCGAGCTCGTGTCCTGGAACGGCGCGGGCTTTGATCTCCCGGTGCTGCATTATCGCGCCCTGCGTCACGGCATCGTCGCGCCGCGGTACTGGGAAGTCGGCGACGTGGATCGCGACTTCCGCTACAACAACTACCTCGGCCGTTTCCACTGGCGGCATGTCGACCTGATGGACGTGCTCGCGGGCTACCAGTTCAGGGGCGCGGCGAAGCTTGACGAGGCCGCGGTGCTGCTTGGCCTGCCGGGCAAGCTGGGCCTGAGCGGCGACCGCGTATGGGACACCTGGCGGGCGGGCCAGCTCGGCGCGATCCGCGACTACTGCGAGACCGACGTGCTCAATACATGGCTCGTGTTCCTGCACTTCGAGCGCTTCCGTGGCCGGCGCTCCCCCGAGGAGGTCCAGGCAGAGGAGCGGCTGGTCGTCGAGACCCTGCGCAAGGACGGGCGGCCGCACCTGCTGGAGTTCCTCGCGGCCTGGGGCCGCGAATGAGCCGGCGGGCCGCCCCGGCGCCGTTCGAGGCCCGGGTGGTGGACCTCGCCCACGACGGCCGCGGGGTTGCGAAGATCGACGGCAAGACGGTCTTCATCGCCGACGCGCTGCCCGGTGAGCGCGTCATCGCCAGCCGGGTGAGCCAGCGTCGCAGTCACGACGATGCGGTGCTGGTCGAGGTGCTCGAGGCCTCGCCCGAGCGCGTCGAGCCGCGGTGCCCGCATTTCGGCACCTGCGGCGGCTGCAGCCTGCAGCACCTCGCAGCCGCGGCCCAGCTCGCGGCGAAGGAGGGCACCCTGCACGACAACCTGCAACGCATCGGGCATGTCGCAGCGGAGACGCGCTGGGCGCCGATCCCCGGTCCTGTCTGGGGATACCGGCGGCGCGCGCGGCTCAGCGCGCGCAAGGTCGACAAGAAGGGCCGGGTGCTGGTCGGATTCAGGGAGCGGCGCGCGCCGCTGGTCGCGGAGATCGGCAGCTGCGCGGTGCTGGCCGGCGGGATCGGGGCGCTCATCCCGGCCTTGGCGGAGCTCATCGGCGCGCTCAGCATCGCGCGTCGCGTGCCGCAGATCGAGGTGGCCGTGGGCGACGACCGCAGCGCGCTGGTGTTCCGGGTGCTCGAGCCTCTGTCGGCGGCCGACCTGGCACTGCTGGATCGCTTCGGCACCGAGCACGACGTGGACGTCTGGCTGCAGCCGGGCGGGCCCGATACGCTGCGGCCGCTCCGCGAGGACACGCCCTGGCCGAGCTATCGGCTGGCGGATTTCGACCTCGAGTTCCGCTTCCTGCCGAGCGATTTCATCCAGGTCAACGCCGCCATCAACGCGACGGCGGTCGCGCGCGCCGTCGAGCTGCTGGCGATCGCGCCGGGCGACTGGGTCGTGGACCTGTTCTGCGGACTGGGGAATTTCAGCCTCGCGCTAGCGCGGCGCGGGGCGCGGGTGCGGGGTGTCGAGGGCGATGAAGCGCTGCTCGAGCGGGCCCGCGAGAATGCCGCGCGCAACAGGCTCGAGGTTTCGTTCCACGTCGCCAACCTGTTCGAGGACTGTCGCGGACTGGCGTGGGCGCGCGAGCCCTGCGATGCGCTGCTGCTCGACCCGCCGCGGGCCGGGGCAGAGGCCTCGATCAGCCTCGTGCCCGTGCTGCGGCCGGAGCGAATCGTCTATGTTTCCTGCCACCCCGGGACGCTCGCCCGCGATGCAGGTATTCTCGTCAACGAGTTTGGCTACCGCCTGCGGGGCGCGGGTGTCATGGACATGTTTCCGCATACCACCCATGTCGAGTCCATCGCGCTGTTCGAGCGCGGTGGCTGAGGCTGCAGCATGAAGACCGCGGCGCGCATCGAGATCGACCTCGCCGGGCAGCGCCTGTCGCTGCTGCGGCCCGGCCTGCCGCCGCGCCAATGGCCCGTCTCGACCGCGCGCAAGGGTGCGGGCGAGCGGCGCGACAGCGAGCAGACGCCGCGCGGCCGCCACGTCGTTCGCGCGCGCATCGGCGCGGGGCTGCCGGCGGGCGCCGTGCTGGTGGGGAGGCGTCCCACGGGAGAGACCTGGACCCCGGCGCTGGCCCGGGCGCACCCCGGCCGGGACTGGATCCTGACCCGGATTCTCTGGCTGAGCGGCCTGGAACCCGGCCGCAATCGCCTCGGGGAGGTGGACACGATGCGCCGCTACATCTACATACACGGCACGCCCGACGATGAGCCGCTCGGGGTGCCCGGATCACACGGCTGCATCAGGATGCGCAATGCCGACGTCATCGAACTGTTCGAGCTGGTCCCGGTCGGCACCGAGGTGCTGATCACGGCGGGCGCCGGATCATGACGCTCGGCCCGGTGATGCTCGACGTCGAAGGCACGGCGCTGACGGCGGAGGATCGCGAGCTGCTCCGCCATCCCAATGTCGGCGGCGTCATCCTGTTCTCGCGCAACTACGAATCCCCGCAACAGCTGCAGCAACTGAACCGCGAGATCCACTCCCTGCGGCGCCCCGAGCTGGTGGTTGCCGTCGACCAGGAGGGCGGCCGCGTGCAGCGTTTTCGCGCGGGCTTCACTCCGCTGCCCGCCATGCACCTGCTGGGACGCCACTACGAGCTGGAGCGCGAGCGCGCGCTGCAGCTGGCCGAGACCTGCGGCTGGCTGATGGCGGCGGAGCTGCGCGCCGTCGGCGTGGATCTCAGCTTCGCGCCCGTGCTCGATCTCGACTACGGGCTCAGCGAGGTCATCGGCGATCGCGCATTTCACCGCGACCCGGAGGTCGTCGCGCGGCTCGCGGGCCGCTTCGCAGCGGGGATGCGCCATGCCGGCATGGCGGCAGTCGGCAAGCACTTTCCCGGCCACGGCGGGGTGATTGCGGATTCGCACCACGCGTTGCCCGAGGACCGGCGGCCGTATGCCGACCTGCTCGACGACATGCGCCCCTACGATTTGCTGATTTCGGAGGGGCTGGCCGGGGTCATGGCGGCCCACGTGGTTTACTCGCGCCTCGACCGGATGCCGGCGGGATTCTCGCGCTGGTGGCTGGGCACCGAGCTGAGGATCCGCTTGCGCTTCCAGGGGGCGATCTTCTCCGACGACCTGTCGATGGCCGGGGCAGCATTCGCAGGCACGCCCGGGGAGCGTGCGCTGCTGGCGCTGGAGGCGGGTTGCGACGTCGTGCTCGTTTGCAACGACAGGCCGGCCGCGATCGCCGTGGTGGAGGCCCTTGGCGACTGGTGCGAGCCTGCGGCGCACCTCCGCCTGGCGCGACTGCGCGGCCGCGGCGGCGCAGCCGATGGGGCGCTGCGCGCCTCGCCGGAGTGGCAGCGGGCCGAGGGGCTGGTGCGGACGTTCGAGGACGAGCGACCCCGGCTGGAGCTGGACGGCGGCGATCAACCGGGGGGCGGCATTGGCCATTGAGACGATGAACGAGGACTTCGACGCGATCCTCGGCCGGGCCGAGCTGCTCGCCGACGGCGCGGCCGTGGCACGGGCGCTCGACCGGATGAGCGAGGAGATCAGTCGCGACCTGGCGGGCCGCGATCCGCTCGTGCTGGCGGTCATGGTGGGAGGGCTGCTGCCCGCCGCGTGGCTGCTGCAGCGCCTCGCGTTTCCGCTGCAGCTCGATTACGTGCATGCGACCCGCTATCGGGGCGGCACGCGCGGGGCGGACCGGATCGACTGGATCGCGCGGCCGCGCACCGCGCTGGCCGGGCGCGTGGTGCTGGTCATCGACGACATCCTCGATGAGGGGCACACCCTGGCCGCCATTCTCGAGGACTGCCGCCGGCGCGGCGCGGCGGAGGTGCGCAGCGCCGTGCTGGTGGAGAAGCTGCACCAGCGGCGCGTCGCGGGGCTGCAGGCGGACTACACCGGCCTGCAGGTCGAGGACCGCTACCTGTTCGGTTGCGGCATGGATTACCACGAGCATCACAGGCAACATGCGGCGGTCTATGCATTGGGCGATGAGGATGACCGCGGATGAACAGGCTCGGGATCATCGGCGGCACCGGCCTCGCAAAGCTGGACGGCATGTCGATCGAGCGCAGCGAGCACGCGGCGACGCCCTGGGGTGAGCCGTCGGCGCCGTTGCTGCACGGCCGGTTCGCGGGCAAGCAGGCGGTGTTCCTCGCGCGGCACGGCAGCGGGCACACGATCGCCCCCCATGCGGTCAACTACCGCGCCAACATCTGGGCTTTGCGCGAGGCCGGCGTCGAGCGGATCATCGCCGTCAACGCGGTCGGCGGCATTGGCGACGCCTTCGCGCCCGGCACGCTCGCGGTGCCGGACCAGATCATCGACTACAGCTGGGGCAGGGTGCACAGCTTCTACGACGAGCCTGGGGAAGCGCTGCGTCACGTGGACTTCACCGAACCCTACAGTCGCGCGTTGCGCGAGCTGCTGCTCGCGGCCGCCGCGCGCGTGCAGCTGCCCGTCAGGGACGGCGGCGTTTATGCGGTGACGCAGGGGCCGCGCCTGGAGACCGCGGCCGAGATCGAACGGCTCGCGCGCGATGGTTGCGATATCGTCGGCATGACGGGCATGCCGGAGGCGGGCCTGGCCCGCGAGCTCGGGCTCGAGTACGCCTGCTGCGCGGTGGTCGTGAATCGGGCTGCGGGACGCGGCGGCGACATCCACGGCGAACTCGAGCGCTGGGTCGAAGAGGGGATGGCGGCCGCGCGCCGGCTCTTGCATGCATTGCTCGAGGAGGGGGTCGCGTCGTGAGCCATGACACCCATCCTTCGAGCTTGCCGGAGGATCTCGTCCGCAAGGCCCTTGAGGCCACGGGCGAGGGCATCGCCGTCATCGATGGCGAGCATCCTGATTGCCCCGTCGCCTGGGTCAACCCGGCGTTCGAGGCGATGACCGGGTTCGGTGCCGCGGAGCTCCTGGGACGCAACCTGCGCGTGCTGCAGGGCGGCGACCGGGAACAGGCCGCGCTCGCCGAGCTGCGCGAGGCGTTGGCGGCGGAGCGGAGCTGCAGCGTCTTGCTGCGCAACTACCGGCCCGACGGCGCGATGTACTGGAACCAGCTGCGCATCGAGCCCTGCCGGGATGCGCGCGGCGCGCTCTGGTGGCTGGGCTACTCGCGGGACGTCACCGCGCAGCGCGAGATGGAAATCATCGAGGGGCGCCGTACGGACGAGCTCGATGCCGCGCAGCGCCGGCTCGAGGAGCTCGATCCGATCGACCGGGTGACCGGGCTGCAGAGCGAGCACAGCCTGGAAATCGCGCTCGAGCTTGCATGGTTCTCCTGCGCACGCGAACGCCGGTCGCTGGCGCTGTTCCTGTTCGCCCCGGACTATTTCGATGTCTACCTCGAGACCTTCGGGCGGATCGCGGGCGACTCGTGCCTGCGCATGGTGGCGCGCGGTGTGGGCGGTGCGTTCCGGCGCGCGAGCGACGTCACCGCGCGGCTCAGCGAGGCGCAGTTCGCTGCGCTCGGGACAGGCATGGAGCACGCGATGCTCGAACCGCACGCGGTGCGTGTCTGCGAGCGCGTGAAGGCGCTTGCGATCCGCAATCCCCATGCGCCGCTGTCCCGCACCGTCACCCTCAGCGCTGCGGTGCTGATCGCGCGGCCGGGTCGCGCGCCGGACTGGCGCGGGATGCTGGAGGAGGGGCGGCGGATGCTGTCCGCGGCGCAGGCCTCAGGCGTCGAGCAGGTCGTCGTGAGGGACTACGGCTCCGACTGATCGCCGCCGGCCTGGTGGCGGTTGATCACGGCGATGATCCCGATGTTCGGGTGGTCGAAATAGTGTTCTTCGCCGAGGCGGACCCGGCGCTGCTGCTCCAGCGTCGCCTCGAGCCCGAGCTCCGACGCCAGTTCCACGGCCATCCCGAGATGCAGGAAGCGGCCCGCGGTGAGCGTGATCGCGCCGGACAGCCCGGGTGCCGCCGGGCCCTGCCCCAGGGCGGCGAGCGTCGCCAGCTCCAGCCCCTCGCGCCCCCGTGCGGGCTGCACCCAGGCCTGGTGCCATAGCAGGCGGTAGCCGCCGGTGTTGAGGCGCCTGGCCACGGCGTCGAGCTGGCGCGGGGCGACCGGCCCCGAGACGCCAATCGGCAGGCTCGGGGCCGTACCCTCGGGATCCGTCGGCGCGTCCGGGTCGGGCACGTTCTCCGGGCCTGCTTCGGGCGCGGGCCCAGGGCGCGCCTCCGGACCGGTCGCCGGCGCCTGTGGCTGCGGCTGTGGCTGCCGTTCCACGCTGCTGCCGGCCGGCTGCGAGAAGATCACGACCTCGACCTGGTAGAGGCGCGGCTGGTCCTGCGCATCGGCAGCCCCCGACCCAAGGCCGAGCAACAGCAACGCGACTGCCGGCAGGGCCGTGCGCGGGCTGAGGCAGCGCGCGCCATTCGAGATACAAGCCGGTTCAATGCGCATGGCGAATGGCCCCCGGGCGGTCGTCGCGGGTGGTGCCGGAAGGCGCTGGTTGCGCCGCGGGCTCGAGCTGATCGAGCAGGCGATGCACGGCTGCGAAGCGCGTATCCGGATCGGACAGGTCGAGATTGAAACGCAGTTTGTCCTGACCGTCCAGCCGGTACCTGCGCGCCTCGGACTGGATGAGGCGAATCAGGGCCAGTGGCTCGACTATCGTGTCGGTGCGGAACAGCAGGCTCCCGCCGGCGGCATTGGCCTCGATCCGGCGGATGCCGAGCCGCGCCGCGCGCTGGCGGATGGCCGCCACGCGGAACAGCGTTTGCGCCTGGGGAGGCAGGAGGCCGAAGCGATCGATCAGCTCGACCTGCAGGTCCTCGAGCGCCTCCGCGTCCTTCGTGCCCGCGATCCGCTTGTAGAGCACGAGCCGCAGGTGGACATCCGGCAGGTAGTCCTCGGGCAGCAACGCGGCGACGCCGAGCTCGACCTCGACGCCGAAGTCCAGCGGCCGGTCGAGATCGGGCTCCGTGCCGTTGCGCAGGGCCTCGACGGCGCGCTGCAGCATTTCCAGGTACATGCTGAAGCCGACCTCGTGAATCTGGCCGCTCTGCTCGTCCCCGAGCAGCTCACCCGCGCCGCGGATCTCGAGGTCGTGGGTCGCGAGCGTGAAGCCCGCGCCGAGTTCCTCGAGCGACTCGATCGCCTCGAGCCGCTTCACGGCATCGGAGGTCATGGCATTGCGCGGCGGCGTCACGAGATAGGCGTAGGCGCGGTGATGCGAACGGCCGACCCGGCCGCGCAGCTGGTGCAGCTGGGCGAGCCCCAGCTTGTCGGCGCGTTGCACGATGATGGTGTTCGCCGTGGGGATATCGATGCCGCTCTCGATGATGGTGGTGCAGACCAGCACGTTGAAGCGGCGATGGTAGAAATCGAGCATCACCTGTTCGAGGTCGCGTTCCCGCATCTGGCCATGGGCCACGCGGATGCGCGCCTCGGGCACGAGTTCGGCCAGCCTGGCCGCGGCATCGTCGATGGTCTGGACCTCGTTGTGTAGAAAATAGACCTGGCCGCCGCGGCGGACCTCGCGCAGGCAGGCCTCGCGCATCAGGCCGTCGTTCCACTCCGTGACGAAGGTCTTGACGGCGAGCCGCTCGGTCGGGGGGGTCGTGATCATCGACAGGTCGCGCAGGCCGCCGAGCGCCATGTTCATGGTGCGCGGGATGGGCGTCGCGGTCAGCGTGAGCACGTCCACCTCGGCGCGCAGCGACTTGAGTCGCTCCTTGTCGCGCACGCCGAAGCGATGCTCCTCGTCGATGATGACGAGCCCGAGATTCCTGAAATGGACGGCGTGTTGCAGCAGTTTATGGGTGCCGATGACGATATCGACGGCGCCCGAGCGCAGCCCCTCGAGCACACGCTCGACCTCCTTCGGCGAGCGAAACCTCGACAGCGCCTCGACCCGGATCGGCCAGTCGGCGAAGCGATCGGCGAAGGTCTGGAAGTGTTGTTGCGCGAGCAGCGTCGTCGGCACCAGCATGGCGACCTGGCGCCCGTCCTGCGCGGCGACGAAGGCCGCGCGCAGCGCGACCTCGGTCTTGCCGAACCCCACGTCGCCGCAGATCACGCGATCCATCGGCTGTGCCGTGGTCATGTCGGTGATCACCTGCTCGATCGCCTCGCGCTGGTCGGGCGTCTCGTCAAATGGAAAGGCGTCGCGGAAGGCCGCATAGTCCTGTTCCGGCAGGGCGAAGCCATGTCCCTCGCGGGCCGCCCTGCGGGCGTGCAGATCCAGCAACTCGACCGCGACGTCGCGCACTTTCTCGGCGGCGCGCCGCCGGGCCTTCTGCCATTGCTCGCCGCCGAGCCGATGCAGCGGCGCGGATTCCGGCGCCGCCCCGGTGTAGCGACTGATCAGGTCGAGCGACTGCACCGGCACATAGAGCTTGTCGCCGCCGGCATACTCGAGTGCCAGGAACTCGCCGCTGCGGTCCTGGAGCTCGAGCGTCACCAGGCCGAGATAGCGGCCCACGCCGTAGTCCACATGCACGACCGGCGCGCCGGCGCGCAGGTCCGACAGCTCCCGGATGACCGCCTCCGGATCGCGCGCCCCGCGCCGGCGCCGCGTGCGCTGGCGCACGCGCTCGCCGAACAGCTGCGGCTCCGCGATGACGGCGAGCTTTGCCTCAGGCAGCAGCAGGCCGTTTTCCAGCGGCGCGACGGCGAGTCCGCGGGGGATTTCACCGGCCAGGAAGGCGGGCCAGTCCTCCGTCGAGGCGACGGCGATGCCGTGTCCGGCCAGCAAGCCGCGGAGCAGCTCGCGCCGGCCCGGCGATTCCGCCGTGAACAGCACGCGTCCGTCGAAGTTGAGCAGGAACTCGAGCAGGGCATCCGCGGGCTCGGGCGCGCGCGGATTGAGCTTCAGCGCGGGCGGCGCTGCGCTGCCGAGATCCACCCCGCCGCGCGCCTGCTTGAAAGTGGAGATCCGGATCGCCGCGAAACGCTGCAGGCTTTCCGCCAGCAGCGCGGGCGGGCAGAAGACTTCCTCCGGGTCGAGGATCGGTCGCTCGATGTCGTGGGCCAGCTGGGCGTGCCGCTCGAGCACGCCGCTCCAGCCCTGCTCGAGCGCGGCGGCCACGGGTTCCGCCTCGATCAGCAGGGCATTCTCCGGCAGGTACGACGGCAGGTCGGACAGCGAAGCGAAGAACAACGGCAGGTAGTACTCGAGCCCGCCCGAGGCAATGCCCTCGCCGATATCGCGATACACGCCGACGCGGGAGGGGTCGCCCGGAAAGCGCTCGCGGAAGCGGGCGCGGAAGCCGCGTATCGCCTCCTCGGAGAACGGGTACTCGCGCCCCGGCAGCAGCCGGATCCGCTCGAGCCGGTCGAGCGAGCGCTGGGTGCCCGGATCGAAGCGGCGGATGGAGTCCACGACGTCGTCAAACAGGTCGATGCGGTAGGGCAGCTCGCTGCCCATCGGGTAGAGGTCGAGGAGCGAACCACGCAGTGCGAATTCACCGTGCTCGGTGACCTGCGGCACCGCGAGGTAGCCGGCGTTCTGCAACTGCAGGCGCAGGCGAGTCGGATCCAGGCGGTCCCCGACGGCGATGTCCAGGCCTTGCGTCGCGGTCCAGGACGGCGGCGGCAGGCGTTGCAGCAGCGCCTGGGTGGCGGCGACCACGACGCCGCGCGCCAGGCCCGGCAAGCGCGCGAGCGTGGCAAGCCGCCGCGAGGTGATGTCCGGGTGGGGCGAGAATGCATCCCAGGGGAGGGTCTCGGCGTCCGGGAGCAGCAGGACCTCCAGCCCAGCGCCGCCGAAGAAAGCGATCTCCGCGGCCAGCTGGTCCGCCTGGCGCGGAGAGCCCGCGAGCACCAGCAGCGGCCCGTCGTGGCGCGCCGCGGCCTCGGCGATCGCCAGCGCCGGGGCGGAGCCATAGAGCTGGCCCCAGTCCAGGGGGCGGCCGGCCGCCTCGGGCAGGGGCAGGTGTTTCCAGGAACGGTCCATTTCGTGGGGCTGAATCTGGCGCGGGCCCCGCGATGATGCGGGGCCGGGATTATCTCACAACAGGCTGGTCAGTCCCGGTAGCGCAGCAGCAGGTCGCCGTAGGCGTCGATGCGCCGGTCGCGCAGGAACGGCCACATGCGCCGCACACGTTCCGAGCGTGCGAGATCGATGTCCACGACCACCGTCTCGGCCGCGTCGCCGGCGCGCGCCAGGATCTCGCCCTGCGGCCCGCAGGCGAAGCTGTTGCCCCAGAAAGTGATGCCCGCGGTCGCGCCGGAGGGATCCGGCTCGTAGCCCACGCGGTTGCAGGCCAGCACCGGCAGGCCGTTCGCCACTGCATGCCCGCGCTGCACGGTCTCCCAGGCTTCCTGCTGGCGGCGCTGCTCTGGCTCGGGGTCTTCCGACGAGCGCCCGATCGCCGTCGGGTAAAGCAACAGGTCGGCGCCTGCAAGCGCCATCAGGCGCGCCGCTTCCGGGTACCACTGGTCCCAGCACACCAGCACGCCGAGCCGGCCGACGGAAGTCTCGATCGGGCGCAGGTCGTCGTCGCCGGGGGTGAAGAAAAACTTTTCGTAGTAGGCGGGATCGTCCGGGATATGGGCCTTGCGATAGCGTCCGGCGAAACTTCCGTCGGCCTCGAGCACGACGGCGGTGTTGTGATACAGGCCGGCGGCGCGCCGCTCGAACAGGGAGCCGACGATCACCACGGACAGCTCCGCCGCGAGGCTGCCAAGCCATGCCGTGCCCGGGCCCGGGATGGGCTCGGCGAGGTCGAACAGCGCAGGGTCCTCGACTTTGCAGAAGTAGCTGCTCTGGTGCAGTTCCTGCAGCAGGACCAGGCGCGCGCCGCGTTCAGCCGCGCTGCGAATGCCCTGCTCGGTCAGCGCGCGCGTCGCGGCCAGATCGGCACCGACCGCGTGCTGCACCAGCCCTGCCTTGAGGCTAGATGACTTCATTGGGCTCCCCGGAAAGTGAAACAGGGTCCCGGCAACGCCGGGACCCTGCTCAAGGATAACCGATGGCGGCCAGCCTCAGGAGGCCGGGCGGGGCGGCCGGTCGTGCTTATGCACGCTGTGGACGACGTGGCGATACTCGAACACCACGACGAAGCCGTCGTAGTCCCAGCGCGTGATCGGCGGCTCGCCGATCGGGCCGGAGACGCTCAGCGGCGCGCCGAAGCGGCTCTCCACGCGAGCCATGGTCATGCCGCGGGACGGCACTTCGGTCTTCGCGGCATCGAGCTTTTCGATGATGAGGACATCGGCGCTTGCGGCCGGCACCGCTGCCAGCAGGGCGGCAATCGCGAGGGCATACAGCTTGTTGGGCATCGTGGCGCTCCACTCCGGAATCGGCGCCAATATAACACCGGACGGTCCTGAATAAATGCGAACCGCATCACTTCCGCAGCGGAGCGGCGCCCCCGTATGATTTAATGCCGGGCTATGTTTCGTCCCCTCGAACTCTATATCGGCCTGCGGTACCTGCGTGCCCGCCGGGCGAGCCGCTTCGTCTCCTTCATCTCGCTGGTCTCGCTGCTCGGCGTCGCGGTCGGCGTCGCGGCGCTGATCATCGTGCTGTCGGTGATGAACGGCTTCGAGCAGGAGCTGCGCGGCCGTCTGCTGAACCTGACGTCCCATGCCGTAGTGACCGCCCCCGGCGGGCGCCTCAGGGAATGGCAGCCGGTGCTGGAGCGAATCGAGGCGACGCCCGGGGTGGCGGGCGCGGCGCCGTTCGTCGAGGTGCAGGCCATGCTGGCGCGCGAGGGCCTGCTGAAGGGCACGATCCTGCGGGGCATCGATCCGGCCCAGGAGGCGGCGGTGTCGCGAATCGGGCAACACCTGCTGGCGGGCTCGCTGGAGCGCCTCGAGCCGGGCAGCGACCATGTCGTGCTCGGCCGCCTCCTCGCGGCACGGCTGCGCGTCGGGATCGGCGATCCGCTGACGCTGCTGGTGCCGACCGGCAGCGAGACCGGCACCCGCATGGTGCCGCGGCTGCGGCGCTTCGTGGTGGTCGGCCTGTTCGAGGTCGGCATGGAGGAGCAGGACGGCGTCCTCGCCCTCACGCACCTCGAGGACGCGGCCGCGGCGCGGGGCCGGCCCGGCGAGGTCTCGGGAGTGCGCATCGAGATGGACGACCTGTTCGCCGCGCCCCAGATCGCGCGGCGGATCGCGGCGGAACTCGGCCCGGGCTATGAGGCGCGCGACTGGACTACGGAGAACGCCAGCTATTTCCGGGCGGTGCGCATCGAGAAGACGATGATGACCCTCATCCTCTCGCTGGTCGTCGCGGTGGCTGCGTTCAACATCGTCGCCACGCTGGTCATGGTGGTGACCGACAAGCGCACCGAGATTGCCATCCTGCGCACGATGGGTCTCTCTCCCGGCAGCGTCATGCGCGTGTTTCTCGTCCAGGGCGCCGCGATCGGCGCGATCGGCACGCTGACGGGCGTGCTGCTCGGGGTGCCGCTGGCGCTGCACGTCGGCACGGTGATGCCCGCGCTGGAGTCGCTGTTCGGCTTCAGCGTGCTGCCGGCCGAGGTCTACTACATTACGCGGCTGCCGTCGGACCTCAGGGTGCCGCAGGTGGTGATGGTGGCGGCCATAGCGCTCGGCCTGTGCCTGTTGTCGACCGTGTATCCCTCGCTGCGCGCCGCGCGCACCGAGCCGGCCGAGGCGCTGCGCTATGAATAAGTCGTGGGAGTGGTTCGTAGGCGCGCGCTACCTGCGCGCTCGCACGCACAACCGCTTCGTGTCCTTCATCTCCAGCATCTCGATCCTCGGCGTCGCGCTCGGGGTCGCGGTGCTGATCGTCGTGCTCTCGGTCATGAACGGCTTCGAGACCGAGCTGCGCACGCGCATCCTCTCGATGACCTCGCACGCGTCGCTCGAGAGCTTCGGCGACGGCCTCGCGGCGTGGCAGGACGTTCGCGGGCGGGTGGAGGACGACGCCGACGTGCGCGCCGCGGCGCCTTACATCCAGGGCGAGGCGATGCTGCTGCGGGGCGAGGAGGTCAGCGGCGCCATCGTCCGCGGCATCGTGCCGCTCGAGGAACGGCGCGTCTCGGGCCTCGCGGACAAGCTCATCAGCGGCACGCTCGAGGACCTGGCGCCCGGCGGCTGGAACATCGTCCTCGGCAGCGCGCTCGCGCGCGAGCTGCAGGTCGAGGTCGGCGACCGTGTCGTGCTGGCGATCTCGCAGGGCACCGTGACCCCGGCGGGGCTCGTGCCGCGCCTGCGCCGCTTCATGGTGACGGGCATCTTCGAGGCGGGCATGTACGAGTTCGACCGGGGGCTCGCTTTCGTGCACCTCGAGGATGCCGCGCGGCTGTGGCGCATGGACGACAGGGTGACGGGGCTCAGGCTCGCCCTCGACGACATGTTCCTCGCGCCCGAGGTCTCGCGCCGCGTGGCCGTCGAGGCCGGCGGCGGCTTCTACGTCAGCGACTGGACGCGCCAGCACGTCAATTTCTTCCGCTCCATCCAGCTCTCCAAGCAGATGATGTTCACCATCCTGTTACTGGTGGTGGCGGTCGCGGCGTTCAACATCGTTTCGACGCTGGTGATGGTCGTGAAAGACAAGCAGGGCGACATCGCGATCCTGCGCACCCTGGGCGCCTCGCCGCGCGGCATCATGATCGTGTTCATGATCCAGGGGACGCTGATCGGCGTCGCCGGGACGCTCGCCGGCCTGGGGCTCGGGGCGCTGCTGGCGCTGAACATCGAGCAGTTCGTGCACGTGCTCGAGGCAGCCCTCGGCACGACGTTCCTCGCGGCCGACGTCTATTTCATCAGCGACCTGCCCGCGGAGCTGCGGGCGGGCGACCTGGCGCGGATCTGCGGCACGGCGCTTGCGCTGGCCGTGCTGTCCACGCTCTATCCAGCCTGGCGCGCTGCGCGCAGCCAACCCGCGGAGGCCCTGAGGCATGAATGAGTCTGCTCCCGTCCTGTCCTGCCAGGGACTGGGCAAACGCTTCACAGAGGGCGGCAATGTCGTCGAGGTGCTGAAAGACGTCGAGCTCGAGGTCATGGCCGGCGATCGACTGGCCATCGTCGGCGCCAGCGGCTCAGGCAAGACCACCCTGTTGCAGCTGCTCGGCGGCCTGGACCTGCCGACGACGGGCTCGGTGAGCGTGCAGGGGCGCGCCCTGTCGGAGCTCGATGACGCCGAGCGGGGGCGCTTGCGTAACCAGGCGCTGGGCTTCGTCTACCAGTTCCACCACCTGCTGCCGGAGTTCTCGGCTCTGGAGAATGTCGCGATGCCGCTGCTGATCCGCGGCATCGCGATACCCGAGGCGTCGCAGCAGGCCGCCGCGCTGCTCGAGCGCGTCGGGCTGGGCGAGCGCCTCTCGCATCGCCCCGCGAAGCTCTCCGGCGGCGAGCGGCAGCGCGCAGCCGTGGCCCGCGCGCTCATCACCCGCCCGGCCGTGGTGCTCGCGGACGAGCCGACGGGCAACCTCGATGCACGCACCGGCCAGAGGGTGTTCGACCTGATGCTCGAGCTGAACCGTGAACTCGGCACTGCGCTGGTCGTGGTGACGCATGATCTTGCGCTCGCGGGGCGCATGGGGCGCGTGCTGGAGCTGGTGGACGGGCGGCTGCGCACCGCCTGAGGAGCTCACTCCCCGCCGAGCTTCACCCAGTTCCGCAGGCGGCGGCGGTGCAGGAACTGCCGTCGTGAAGCGCGGATCCAGACCCAGTTCAGCACGAATACGGCGACCGTCGTCACCACCACGCCCATCACCAGGCAGCCGAGCAACAGCGGCTGCCAGATCCGCCCGAGCTCCGACCACAGCCACTCGAGGCTGAATTCGACGCGGAAACTGCCCGGCTGCACGCCGAGGATCCAGGAGCCGAGCCGATAACATGCGTAGTAGAGCGGCCCGCTGGTCAGGGGATTCGCGATCCACGAGGACGCGATCGTCACGGGCAGGTTCACCCTCAGCCATAACGCGATGATCGTCGGCAGCGCCGTCTGGCCCGGAATCGGCAGAAAACAGCTGAAAAGCCCCAGTGCGAATGCCTTCAGCACATTCTTACGATGGGTCGCCCAGAGCGCGGGATCGTGCAGCAGCACGTCAAACGGCCGCAGGAACCAGAGTTCCCGCAGGCGAGCCCGGGCGGGCAGCACGCGGTTCAGAAACTTGCGGGGCATTGCGAATGCTTGGCCGTAATTTTGTCCATTATCGCGCAGTAACGCCGGGAGCGGCCATGCTCGGTCTCGGACTCGGCATGCTGGCCGGCGCATGGCTCGCGTTGCGAACTGCTCCCTCTCCGGCGTGGCTCTGCATCACCGCGTCGCTCCTGGGTGTCGGGCTCGCCTGCCGCGGGCGCATGGGAACCGCGGGCCTCGCGCTCGGCTTTGCGCTCGCTGGCCTGGCGCTGGACCATGCGCTCCGCGACCGGCTCGATCCGGCATTGGACGGGATGCGCGTCGAGTTCGTCGGGGTGATCGAGGACCTGGCCCGGCACGAGTCACGGCGCCTGGTCGTCACCGTGCGCATCGAGGCGCCGGCTGGCCTGCCCGCACGGGCGCGCATCGCGTGGTATGAGCCGACCGCAACGCCGCGGCCGGGTGAGCGCTGGCGCTTCCGCGCCAAGCTGCAGCGGCCGCGCGGTGTGGTCAACAGCGGCAGCGCAAGCCGGGAAGGCTGGTTATTGCGCCAGCGCGTCGGCGCGACCGGCTACGCGAGCGGCCCGGTGGGCGCCGAGCACCTTGCGGGCAATGCCGACTGGCTGCTGGACCTGCGTGGACGCAGCGCCGCGCGGATCGACGCGGCGGTGGATGATCCGCGCGCGGCCGCGGTACTGACCGCGATCGCCCTGGGCTTCCGTGGCGGCCTCGACGCGAAGACCCGTGAGGCACTCGTTGCCACCGGCACCGGGCACCTGCTCGCGATTTCCGGCTTGCATGTCGGCCTTGCGGCGGCGGCCGGGGGATTGCTGGGCGGCGCCCTCGGCAGGCGCCTCGGCGCGCAGCGTCGTCCCGCGCGGGACTGGGCCGCGCTTGGGGCGCTCTGCGTGGCGTTTGCGTACTGCGTGATCGCAGGGATGCCGGTGTCGGCCCAGCGGGCCGTGCTGATGACGGCGGCGGGACTGGCTGCGCTCGTGGCGCGGCGGGGCGGGTCGCTTGCGGCGGCGTTCGGCGGGGCGCTCGCGTTGGTGCTGCTGGCCGACCCGTTGGCGGTGCTCGATCCCGGCCTGTGGCTGTCCTTCGGCGCGGTTGCGACCATTCTCGCGGTCGTGGCCGGGCGGCGCGCGCCCGCCGGCCGGGTGAGGATGCTGCTGCGCATCCAGGCTGCGCTCGCCGTCGGGTTGCTGGTCTGCACCGTGGCGTGGTTCGGCCGTGTGTCGCTGGTCGCCCCCGTGGCCAACCTGCTCGCGGTGCCGTGGTTCAGCATGCTCGTGGTGCCGCCCGCACTCGCGGGTGTCGCGCTGTCGTGGTTGCATCCGCTGCCGGGAGCGTGGTGTTTCCAGTTTGCAGCCGGGGCCACCGTGCTGGCGCTCGAGGTCATCGAGCGCATGGCTGGGCTGCCGCTGGCATCCCGCGGCATGGCCGCGCCCGACGCGGTGGCACTTGCGCTTGCGGCGGTGGGCGCGGCGTGGTGCCTGTTACCGAGGCCGGCGCCCGGGCGCGCGCTCGCGCCGCTGCTGTTCGCGCCGTTGCTGCTGGCAGGCGCAGCGCCACTCCAGCATGGCGCCTTCGAGGTACGCGTGTTCGACGTCGGTCATGGCCTCGCCGTGCTGGTGCGGACCCGGGGCCGCGTCATGCTCTATGACGCCGGGCCCTCCTGGCCGGGCGGAGACGCGGCGGCCTGGACCGTGCTGCCAGCGATGGGCGCGCTCGGGGTGCGGCGTCTCGACGCGCTGGTCATCAGCCACGGTCACGCGGACCACATGGGCGGGGCGGGCTCCGTGCTCGCCGAGTTCCCGGGCACGCCCACCTGGGGCGGCTATGGCGCCGAGGGCGGGGAGGGCCGGCCGTGCCGCAGTGGGCTCTCGTGGGCATGGGACGGCGTGCGCTTCAGCGTGCTGCATCCGGCGGAGGGCTTTCGCGGCGGCGCAAACGATGGTTCCTGCGTCATGCTGGTCGAGGGTCCCGGCGGGCGCGTGCTGTTGACCGGCGACATCGAGGCGCGCGGGGAGCGGGCGTTGCGCAGCAGCCATGCGCGCCTGCCGGTCGATGTCGTGATCGCCCCGCACCACGGCAGCCGCACCTCTTCGGGGGCCCCGCTGGTGGCAGCAACCCGGCCTGCCTGGGTGGTCTTCTCCACCAACTGGCGCAATCGCTGGGGTTTCCCGGCAGAGCCCGTCGTGGAGCGCTGGCAACGGGCGGGGGCCATGCCGCTGTCCACCGAGCGACACGGCGAGCTCACGATCCGCTTCGACCGCCAAGGGCCGCGGCCGCCGGTCGCGCGGCGGCAGGTGGATTGTCGACCCTGGCTCGACTGCGCGACGTTCTAGGGCTCGCGGGGAGAATCCTGCTCCGCGCTCGCCCGTTCGGTGGCTCACCGGTGATGGTTGCCGGTATCATCCGCGACAACCGACAGGTCGCGAGGCGCCATGATCGAAATCATCCGGGCAGGCGGGTGGCTGATGCTGCCCATCATCCTCTGCTCCATCATTGCCGTAGCCATCACCATCGAGCGGCTCTGGACCCTGCAGCGCCGGCGCGTGCTGCCCCGGGACCTGACGATGCGCGTGTGGGAGTGGGCGCGCGGCCGCCAGCTCGATCAGAAACACCTGACCATTCTCTCGGCCAACTCACCGATGGGGCGCGTGCTGGCGGCGGGACTCGCCAATCGGCACCAGAGCCGCGAGGTGCTGAAGGAGATCGTCCAGGACACCGGGCGCCACGTCGTGCACGAGCTGGAGCGTTACCTGAACTCGCTCGGCACGATCGCGGCGATCACGCCGCTGCTGGGCCTGCTCGGCACGGTCATCGGCATGGTCAAGGTCTTCACTGCGATCACCACCGCGGGGGTGGGCAACCCCGGCGTGCTGGCGGGCGGCATCTCGGAGGCGCTGATCACCACTGCGGCCGGGCTCTCCGTGGCGATTCCCAGCCTGATCGCCTATCGCTACCTGCGCGGCCAGGTGGACGCGCTGGTGGTGGACATGGAGAAAGAGGCGATGAAGTTGGTGGATGCCCTGCACGGCACGCCCACGACCGAGGTCGGCGAGGCATGAACCTGAGCACCCGGCCGCGCGAGGATCCCGAGATCAACCTGACCTCACTGATCGACGTCGTGCTGCTCCTGCTGGTGTTCTTCATGGTCTCGACGAGCTTCCTGAAGGCGACCGAGATCCGGCTGCAGCTGCCGCAGGCGGAGGCGGTGCCGCGGGTGGAGCCGAACATCGAGATCGAGATCATGATCAGCGCGGCGGGAGATTATTTCGTGGACGGGAAGGAGCTGGTGAACCGCCGCGCCGAGACGCTGCAGCGCGCGCTCGAGCAGGTCGCGGGCGAGCGTCGCGAGCTGCCGGTCACCATCCGCGCCGACGGCCGCGCGTCGCACCAGTCGGTGGTCACCGCGATGGACATCGTCGGTCGACTCGGCTTCAGCCGCATCATGATCGCGACAGTCAGCGAGCCAGAGTGAAACCCGCCGGCGAATTGCAGATCGACCAGGCGGGCGCCGTCTACCGGCGCCTGCTGAATTACTCCGCGGAGTACCTGCCGATGTTCATTGCGGCCATCATCGCGATGGCCGTTTATGCAGCCAGCCAGACCGGCTTCGTTTATCTCACCAAGCTCGTTACCGACCAGAGCTTCGTCGAGCGCGACATGGAGTTCATCCGCTGGGTGCCGCTGCTGCTCATCGGGATCTTCGTGGTGCGTGGCGTGGCGGACTACGTGGCGGTCTACTCGATGAGCTGGGTGGGACGCCAGGTCATCAAGCGCATGCGCCGGGAGGTGTTCGCGAAGTTCCTGGTGCTGCCGACGCGCTTCTACGACACGAATTCCTCGGGCGCGCTGTTGTCCCGCCTGACGTTCAACATCGAGCAGGTGGCGCAGGCCGCCAGCCAGGTCTTGACCACGGTGTTCAAGGATGTGCTTACGATCGTCGGCCTGATCGGCTACATGTTCTGGGTCAACGCGCGGCTGTCGCTGTTCGTGCTGGTGATGGCGCCCATGATCGGCCTGATCATTCGTGTGCTCTCGAAGCATTTCCGTCGTTACAGCGCGCGCATCCAGAACTCGATGGGCGACGTCACGCAGGCGGCCGAGCAGGTCCTCGAGGCCCACAAGGTCGTCAAGGTGTTCAACGGCGAGGCGCAGGAGATCGCGGGCTTCGAGCGCGTCAACGAGCAGAACCGGCGGCTCAACATGAAGCTGGCTTCGGCCAGGGCGGCGAGCCAGCCGATCGTGCAGACAGTGGCGGCGCTCGGGCTCGCGAGCGTCGTGTTCGTCGCGACCCGCGAGGATCTCGCCGGCGGGCTGACGGTGGGCGAATTCGTGTCGTTCCTCGGCGCGATGCTGCTGATCATGGCGCCGCTCAAGCACCTCACCAACATCAATGGGCCCCTGCAGCAGGGCATCGCCGCCGGGCAGAGCATTTTCGAGCTGCTGGACGCCCCGGGCGAGGACGAGGGCGGCCCGGTGGCGCTGGCGCGGGCGCGGGGCGAGATCGAGTTCCGCGGCGTGAACTTCCTGTACCAGCAGGAAAAGGGCCCGGTGCTGCGCGACATCAGCCTGCATGTCGCGCCCGGTGAGCGGCTGGCCATCGTCGGCCGCTCGGGCAGCGGCAAGAGCACGCTCGTCAACCTGATTCCGCGCTTCTACGATCCCACCGAGGGCACGGTGCTGGTGGACGGCCGGGACGTGCGCGAGTATCGGCGCGACGATTTGCGCCGCCAGGTCAGTCTCGTCAGCCAGGACGTCAAGCTGTTCGACGACACCATTCGCGCCAATATTGCCTACGGGGTGATGCACGATGCGACCCCGGAGGAGATCGAGGCGGCGGCGCTCGCCGCGCACGTGCTCGAGTTCACGGAGCGCTTTCCACGGGGGCTCGAGACGGAGGTCGGCGATCGCGGTGTCACGCTGTCCGGAGGCCAGCGGCAGCGTGTCGCAATCGCGCGGGCCCTGTTGAAGAATACGCCCATCCTGATACTCGACGAAGCCACCTCGGCGCTCGACTCCGAGTCGGAGCGCCATATCCAGGACGCCCTCGAGGCGCTGATGCAGAACCGCACCACGCTGGTGATCGCGCACCGTCTCTCGACCATCGAGAGCGCCGACCGCATCGTGGTCATGGACCATGGGCTGGTCGTCGAGGTCGGCTCGCATCGCGAGTTGATGGCGCGGGACGGGGCATATGCTGCTCTGCACCATATGCAGTTCGCCAGTGACGGCGCGACCTGACGGCCGGCCGCCCGTGAACCCGCTGGCGCGCCGGGCGCTCGATGCGTGGTACGGCGACGCCGTGCCGCCGCTCTGGGCGCGACTTCTCGAGCCCGTATATCGCGGCATCGTGCGCCTGCGCCGCAGCGCTTACCGGCGCGGCTGGCGAGCATCCGGGCACCCCGGGAGGCCCGTGATCGTGATCGGCAATCTCACGGCCGGCGGCGCGGGCAAGACACCGCTGGTGGCCTGGCTCGTGCGTGCGCTGCAGGCGCGCGGCCTGCGCCCGGCGGTGATCAGTCGCGGCTATGGCGGTGCGGAGCCGTTGAGCCCGCACGAGATCCTGGTCGGCGACGATGCGGCATTCAGCGGCGATGAGCCCTTGCTGCTGGCAAGCCTGACCGACTGCCCGGTCTGGATCTGTCGTGACCGCCTGGCGGCGGCCAGGGCCGCCGTGGATGCCGGGGCCGATATCATCGTTGCGGATGACGGCCTGCAGCACTATCGCCTGGAGCGCGACTTCGAGCTGCTGGTCATCGACGCGGAGCGAGGCCTGGGCAACGGGCGCTGCCTGCCCGCGGGCCCGTTGCGCGAGCCGGCAGGGCGCCTGCAGGAGGTGGACTTCATCGTCTGCAACGGTGCGGGGAGCCATTGTCCGGGCCGGGGCCTGAGGATGGACCTCGTCGGGACGGAGGCCGTCAGGCTGGACGGACAGCAGCGCAAGCCGTTGGAGCATTTCCGGGCGGAACCGGTACATGCAGTCGCGGGCATCGGGCATCCGGAGCGCTTCTTCCGGTTCCTGGAGGAGCGCGGACTCGAAGTCATTCGCCACCCGCTCCCGGACCATGGGCAGATTCCTGCTGCGCTGCTCACTCCCGCGGACGGCCGGGCGGTGCTGATGACCTCGAAGGATGCCATGCGCTGCATGCGGCAGCCCGCAGCCGCCGGGACATGGCAGGTGCCCGTCGAGGCCCGGCTCGAGCAGGACGGGGCGCCGCTGCTCGACCGACTGGCGCAACGGCTTGGCATAGGGGAAGCTTGAACCATGGATCACCGGTTGCTCGACATCCTCGCGTGCCCGATCTGCAAGGGGCCCCTGGTGCACCTGCGGGAACAGAGTGAGCTGGTGTGCCGCGGCGACCGCCTCGCCTGGCCGATTCGCGACGGCGTGCCGATCATGCTCGTGGCCGAGGCCCGCGAGATCCTGCAGCAGGAACTGCTGGCTATGGAGCAGCGGCGGTGAGCGCGTTTCGCGTGGTGATCCCTGCGCGTCATGCATCGACGCGCCTGCCCGGAAAACCCCTTGCTCTGATCGCGGGGCGCCCCATGATCCAGTGGGTATGGGAGCGCGCGATGGAGAGCGGCGCAGAATCGGTGGCCATCGCGACGGACCACGAGGAGGTGGCGTCAGCCTGTCGTGAATTTGGCGCGGTGGTGTGCATGACGGACCCCGCGCATGCCAGCGGCACCGACCGGATCGCGGAGGTCGCGGAGCGCTTCGGCTGGGGCGACGACGTCATCGTGGTGAATGTCCAGGGCGACGAGCCCCTGTTGCCCCCGGTCGTGATTCGCCAGGTGGCGGGATTGTTGCTGCTCCACCCCGAGGCGGACGTGGGGACGCTGGGCACGCCGATCCACGACCTCGATGACTTCCTCGACCCGAATATCGTCAAGCTCGTCACGCGCGCAGACGGCGCGGCGCTCTATTTCAGTCGCGCGCCGATTCCATGGCACCGTGACGGTGCGCCCGCGGGCCTCGCTTCGCAGGGTTTGCACGAGGGCGCCATGCGCCATGTCGGCATCTACAGCTACCGGGTAGGCGCCCTGCGACGGCTTGCGGCCGCGCCGCCGTGTCGGCTCGAGGAAGTCGAGCGGCTCGAGCAGCTGCGGGCCTTGTGGCTGGGAATGCGCATCCAGGCGGATGCGGCGGTCGAGATTCCGCCAGCAGGCATCGACACGCCGGCCGACCTGGCCCGCATCAACCGCTTCCTGGCAGAGAGTCCCCGGGCACGCTGATCATCTGCAGTTCGGCGGAAAGCGACACGCCGTCGGTGCCGAACACGGGCAGTTCGAACAACTGCGGGGCATGGCGCATCGGCTTGCCGAAATTGTCCGCCTGGATCACCGGCGCGGCGCCGATCGGCCGCAGGACGACGACGGGCGGCTCGTCGAGCACCTCGACGAGGGTGCAGCGCATGCCCTGGTAACGCAGCTCCGCGCCGACCAGTGATTTCAGGCGTTCCAGCGTGATCCTGGTTCCCATGCGTTTTATCATAGCGTTCCCCGGCGAGAACGGCTCATGTGAGTCCGCGGCGCGGGTAAAATATCCCGGCCGGCCCCGCTGCGGGTCCAGATTCGGACGGAATGGATCGCATGGATCACGAAGAAAATCGCGCGCAGGTCTCGGTGCTGTTCGTCTGCCTGGGGAATATCTGCAGATCGCCGACGGCCGAGGGCGTGTTCCGCAAGCTGATCGCCGACGCGGGGCTCGACAGGCAGGTCCGCGTCGATTCCGCCGGCACTGCCGGATACCATGAGGGCGCGCCTCCGGACGCACGCGCCACGGCCGCCGCGAGTGCGCGGGGCTTCGATCTCGCGGGAATCCGGGCACGCCGGGTCGTCGCCGGTGACTTCGAAGAATTCGACCTGATCCTGGCCATGGACGAGGATAACCTCGTCGATCTGCAGCAGGTCGCTCCGGAGGGCGCGCGAGCCCGCATCGTGCTGCTGCTGGACTACGCGCCCGGGAACAACGGGCGCGCGGTCCCCGACCCCTATTACGGCGGCAGGAACGGCTTCGAGCGTGTGCTCGACCTGGTGACGGAGGCCTGTAGCGGGCTGCTCGAAGACCTCCGGCGCAGCATGCGCTAGAGAGCTGCGGGCGTAGGCCTCGTCAGTCGCCTGTGGGAGGCGTCCCGGCCGGGCGTGGCGGCTCGATCGGCAGGTCTCGCTGCGTGGCGGTGCTCACGGGCACATCCCCCTTCGGCTCAGGCTTCGGCTCAGGCTTCGGCTCAGGCTTCGGCTCAGGCTTCGGCTCAGGCTTCGGCTCAGGCTTCGGCTCAGGCTTCGGCTCAGGCTTCGGCTCAGGCTTCGGCTCAGGCTTCGGC
>Ga0209498_1000061_pt1 | contig 58535 bp, 49 predicted proteins | sample WalLakDeSediment_FD_184131 | JGI IMG/M metagenome (GOLD analysis project Ga0209498, IMG submission 184131) | Lake sediment microbial communities from Walker lake, Nevada to study Microbial Dark Matter (Phase II) - Walker Lake 11/02/13 Deep... | ecosystem: Environmental > Aquatic > Freshwater >... | reverse complement strand
GCTGTTCCCCTCGCGTTCGCTCGGGGCCAGGGGTTTCCCCCATAGATAAACCGTGAAAAGACGGCGCCTTCCCACCAGTCGCTCAAGAAAGAGAGCCATCATCCTCAGAGCTTTTTGAAACAGCTGCTAACCTGATACTTTTTTGGTCGAGAAGAGGGCCGGGCAAAGCACGAAGAAATCAGAATTTTGTGCGCAACTATCCGGAATGTCAGGCGGTAATCAGAGCAATCCCATCGGGGTTTCAATCCGAGGAAAAAGCTTGACACCCCTATATTACTTTGTTAAAGAGGCTTGACGTTTTCGCTGGAAGTACGCTGCAACAGCGTCGGATCAAATAAAACAGAGGAGGGAATGCCTGATGTCCTACGAAGTTGTTGTTGACCACGATAAATGTGAAGGGTGCGAGGAGTGCGTCGAGGTTTGTCCTGTGGACGTCTATGAAATGCAGGACGGAAAATCCGTGCCGGTCAATGCGGAGGAGTGCCTGGGCTGCGAGAGCTGCGTTGAAGTGTGTGATCAGGAAGCCATAACGGTGACGGAAATATAGAGTCCCCTGATCTCAAAAAAGAAAAGCCGCGGCGGTTTTGGGCCGAGGCGGCTCTTATGACCCGAAGAAAGGCCGCTCCCTCAGAAGCGGCCTTTCGCATTTCTTTGAAAGCCGGCTAACTTTTTTTCTCGTGGCAGTCCGTGCATTTCTTGAAGGGTGCTTCCTTGTCCTTCAGCGCTTTGTGACATCCCTGACAATTGTTGTGAAAAGCGGTCTGCAACTTGTCCACGTTGTCCTTTTTCTCGATCGGGTCATGGCATTCTATGCATTTCTTGACCGGATCGCCCTCTTTCCACACATTCTTGCCGTTTTCAAACTGGTGATGACATTCGTTGCAGGCTACCTGGTAATCCTCGGCGTGTTTCTTGTGGGTAAACTTCACGGGCCCTCTTCTGTCCTGATCGTAGCCTTTGTTCTCAATGGTGATGACGTCCGCAACGTCTGCCGCCGTGAGCATGCCCACCATAAGAAAAATCAAGCCGGAAAGCATAAGAATGAATACTGCAATAAGATCTTTTTTCATCGGTGCGTGTCTCTCCTTTCTTGCGCCGGGTGGCCCTTTCTTCTTCATTTTTCAAATTTGACGCTCTCGTAAAAAGTCGAAAAACTCCTTCTTTAGTCATTCCCGCGCAGGCGGGAATCCAGTCTTTCTAAGCACTTCTGGACTCCCGTCTGCACGGGAGTGACGATTTGGAGGACCTTTTACGAGATCGTCAAATTTCTTTTCGAGCAAAAACTATAGTTTAAGAATCGGAAATCTGTCAAGTCCTTTCACGCTTTTTGCCGTGATCCATGCGCCGGGAGCCGTGTACCCTTCTTGCGAAGCCGTCAAACCTTGTCGTAGTGGCTGAACTGCATGGTAAAGGTCCCCCGGCCCTGTGAAACGGATCGCAGAGCGGTTGAGTATCCGAACATCTTGGATAGGGGCACACTGGCGGTGAGCACCTGGACAGGCCCTTTGCTGGTGATCTGTTCGATCTTTCCCTGCCGGGCATTGAGATCCCCGATCACTTCTCCCATGAACTCTTCGGGAACGAGGATTTCCACCTTCACGATGGGTTCAAGGAGCACAGGCTCCGCGGATTCGCAAGCGTTGCGAAAAGCCATGGAGGCGGCAACCCGGAAAGCCAGATCATTGGAGTGCAGCTCGTGGATCTTCACCTCCACGATGGCCGTCGCCACATCGATGACGGGATAGCCCATGAGGACGCCGGTGCTTGCCGCCTCTTCCAGACCTTCTTTGATGGCCTTCAAGAATTCTTCTGTCAGGTTGGGATGGCCGCAGCGCTCGACAATGCGGTTGCCGGCGCCTCTTGAAAGAGGAGAAATCTCGATTTTCAAGCCTGCAAAATGCTGCTGCCCGGCCAGTTCTTTCTGGAAAATCTCCTCGTGGACCACGCTTTTTGAAATGGTTTCCCTGTAGACCACCTGGGGTTTTCCCTTGTTCGTTTCAACGAAGAACTCCCGCTTGAGCCGGTTGACCACAATCTCCAGATGCAACTCCCCCATGCCGGAAATGACCGTCTGCCCTGTCTCTTCATCGATGCGGACTTTAAAGGTGGGGTCCTCGTCCGCGAGCTTTGCAAGGGCATCCATGAGCTTGTCCTGATCCTGAATCCCTTTCGGCTCGACGGCCATGGTGATGACAGGTTCAGTGAACCGGATAGGCTCCAGCAGGATGGGATGCTCTTCAGTGCAGAGGGTGTCTCCTGTGGTGGTGATTTTCAGCCCCATGACCCCCACGATGTCCCCTGCAGAGGCTTGCTCGATACGCTCCCGCTTGTTGGAGTGCATCTTCAGGAGGCGCGCCAATTTTTCTTTCACATGCCTTCCCGGGTTGTAGACGGTATCGCCCACCTTAACCGTCCCGGAGTAGACCCGCATGTAGGTGAGCTTTCTTCCCTGATCCATCTGAACCTTGAAAGCCAGCGCGGAAAAAGGCGCTTTGGGAACGGAAGGTCTTCTTTCTTCCAAACCGGAGGAGGGTTCGTGACCGAGGACGGCCGGAACTTCCGCAGGCGAGGGAAGATAGTCCACAATCGCATCCAGCAAAGGCTGGATCCCCTTGTTGCGCAGGGCCGCGCCGCAAAGGACGGGAACACCGTGAAGCTTGATGGCCGCGGTTCGAATGGCTTGCTTCAATTCCCGGGGCTCGATATCTTCTTCTCCCAGGTATTTGTTCATGACCTCTTCATCGGTTTCGGCCAGGGTCTCCATAAGCTGTTCCCGGTAGGAGGACGCCTCATCCATGAGCTCAGGTGGGATGGGGACTTCCCGATATTCAGCGCCCAGGCCCTCGTTTTCCCAGACAATCGCTTGCATTTTCACAAGATCGATCACCCCGGCGAACGTGTCCTCGGACCCCCAAGGCAACTGGACAATGAGAGGTGCCGCACCGAGGCGATCCTTCATCATTTGCACAACCCGAAAAAAGTCGGCGCCGATGCGGTCCATCTTGTTGACAAAGGCGATCTTCGGGACCTTGTAGCGATCCGCCTGGTGCCACACCGTCTCCGACTGGGGCTCCACGCCGCCGACGGCACAAAACACACCCACAGCGCCGTCCAGAACACGAAGGGATCGTTCCACCTCGATGGTGAAGTCCACATGGCCGGGTGTGTCGATCATATTGACGCTGTGACCGTGCCAGGTCACGGAAGTGACGGCCGAGGTGATGGTAATGCCTCTTTCTTTCTCCTCCAGCATCCAGTCCATGGTCGCTTCACCGTCATGGACCTCTCCCATCTTGTGAACGCGACCGGTGTAATAGAGGATCCTCTCGCTGAGCGTGGTTTTTCCAGCGTCAATGTGGGCGATGATGCCGATGTTGCGCGTTTTTGCAAGTTTGGAATCTGATGCCATCGAACAACCTTAATCCATGGAACTTCGTGATGTGAAGTAAGGCAAAAGTGTTCAGCGTTCAGAGTTCAGCGTTCAGGAAAAAGACACTAAAGTACAGAAAGGTATGGCATTCGCAAACTCATGTCAAGCTCCGAGCCTGATGAACTCGTAAAAAGTCCCCGAAGCCGTCACTCCCGCGAAGGCGGGAGTCCAGAAGTGCATGAAAGGACTGGATTCCCGCCTGCGCGGGAATGACACAAAGGAGCATTTTCGGACTTTTTACGAAGCCGTCAAGCCTGAAAGCCGCATGCAATCTGCTTTGGCGGATTCTATGACGGCGAGTCGGATGAAAACCGGAGGTACCGAGAGAGAAGAGATCCGGCAAGAATGCACAGGCCCACCACGCCCACGCCCAAACCGAAGGCGCCTGCGTCTCCCATGATGCCAATTCCGATGGGCACAATGCCTCCGCCGAAGAGGAATCCAAAGGGGACGGCGATAGAGACGGCGATGCTTCGAATCTCAGGAGGGCCGATGTGGGAAAGGGCGGCAAATCCTGCGGGAAAGAAAGCAGCCGCCACCATGGGTTGCAGAAAAACAGGGAGAATGATCCAGAACCCCGGCAGGCCTGCAAGGAGCAAGGTCAGAAGCCCGCTTGCAAAAAGGACGTAGATGAGGGTTTTTTGGGGTCCTATGCGGTCCGTGGCCCAGCCGGCCAGGAAGGCGGTAAACACCCCTGCGAATCTCGACAGTCCGATGATCGTGTTGGCAAAGCTGCGATCCATCCCCCTTTCCAGGGTGAGGTAAAGGGGAAGCATGCTGAAAACACCCAGGGTCCCGGCGATTCCAACGCCGAAAAGGGCCATCATGATCCAGAAGGAAGGTCGATTTACCAATATTCTGAAAGCACGCAAATTCGGGGGCTCCCCCTTGAATCTTCCGCCACGACCGAACCGGGCAAACACAAAGGCGAGTGAAAGGGACACAAAACCAAGGACGGCAAGAACGCCCCGCCAGGGCATGAACCGCAGGAAAGCTTCTGCGAGAAGGGGCGCAAAAACAAAGCTCAGATTGGGGGCCAGTTCGTGGACTGCAAGGGCCTTGCCCCAATGCCTGGAACTCACTTGGGAGGTGAGCACGGCGATGCCCGAAGCAAGGTAAAACCCGGCTGCCAAACCAAGACCAAAGAGGCCCAGGCGAAGGCCCCAAAGACCCCCGGACCGTGAGACGAACAGGAGCGCTACCCCCACGGCGGCAGCGGAGAAAATGATCGTTCTGCGGTGATTCACGCGGGCGGAGAGGAAACCGGAGGCCATGACAGTGAGAAAGTATCCTAACGTGACCAGTAGGAAAAGGGACCCTGCCTGACCGTGGGTGATTCCCAATTCTTGTTCAATGGTGGGCATGAGAGGGGCAAGAACAATTCTTCCTATAAAATTGAAAAGAAAGATCAGCGCCAGGAAGAGTACGGGGCCCACCTCGGATCGAAACCCGGTTGCATGTTCTGCCTGACTAGGTTCCAAGGGATCATCGCTCCTGTGATAGACTCATCGCGCAAAAAAAGCATAAAGTTTTTTTCTTAGCACGGAAGGGGGACGAAAGCAAACGGCCCCGTGTTGACTTTCCCGGGTCAGGGCCATAAACTGATGGCCGTTGCTAATGGAAGCCCTGAGGCCGTTTGCTTAAAGGCTTATGGAGGTGAGGCCCCTGTCTCGAAAGACTTTGATTTTTGCTTCCCTTGCATTCGGGTTCCTTCTGGCTGTTTTTCTGTCCCTGGGGCTGGGGCTATTTCTGGTCAGTCCTGCGAACAAGGAGGGAAAGGAAGAGGTTTTTATCGTCCAGCAAGGACGTTCGCTGCGGGAAATCGCTCAGGATCTGGAAAACAGGCACTTGGTGAAAAGCAAAACCCTTTTCATGCTGTGGACCAGAATCATGGGCTACAGCAAGGAAATAAGGTCCGGCGAGTATCTCTTAAGCGCGGCCATGGCTCCTGCAGAAATCCTGGAAAAGCTCAGGCGCGGGAGGATCCTCACCCATCCCGTCACCATTCCCGAGGGAGCCACCCGGGAGCAAATCGCCGATTTGCTCCATGAAAAGGGCTTGGCCCATAAAGACCTTTTTTTGTCCCTGACCGAGGATCCGGCGGTCCTGAAAAAATACGAACTTTCCGGGCCGAGCCTCGAAGGTTATTTGTTTCCCGATACCTACCACTTCGGCCGCGGTCTGCCCGCCTCAATGATCATCGATACCATGGTCAAACGTTTCGGGCAGATGATGGACCCGCTGCGAGACCAGGCTGGGGAGACCGCAATGAGCATGGAGGAGATCGTGATACTCGCTTCCATTGTGGAAAGGGAGACAGGCCACCCTGACGAAAGAGGGCTTATCGCCTCTGTTTTTCTGAATCGTTTGAAACGGGGCATGCGTCTTCAAAGCGACCCCACCGTGATCTATGGAATGGAGAACTTTGATGGCAGGCTCCGAAGAAAAGACCTCCTGGAGAAAACCCCTTACAACACCTACGTGATCCATGGTCTCACGCCGGGGCCCATTTGCAATCCCGGCCTGGAATCCATCAAAGCCGTGATCTTCCCTGCGAAGACGGATTACCTCTACTTTGTCTCAAAGAACGACGGGTCTCACCATTTCTCCAAAACCCTTTTCGAACACAACCGTGCAGTGGATCGGTACCAGAGGCGAAAAGGGGGAAAAACCTCTTGACATGCCCCGATGTATACCGTATACGGAACAGGTGTAACTATATTGTAGCTACACCGAGACAAAACCTTTAAACGCCCGCGCCCCATTACAAAGAGCAAAACGTTCCTCTTCCACCATCAAGTTTTTTTCTCATTCGGAGGCGACTCTATGGATCTTTTCAAGAACATCACGGTGTTGTCCTTGGAACAAGCCACCGTGTTGCCCTACCTCACCTTTCGGCTGGCTCAGGACGGCCTGCAGGTCTACCGATTGGAACACCCTGTTTACGGTGATCCCAACCGGCTTATTGGAGAGAACGTGCTGGGAGAGGAGAGGATGAACGCCTACTACCTGTGCATCAATGCAGGCAAGAAGGCCCTTACCCTTGATCTTGCCGACCCTGAAGGCCGGAAAATCTTTTATCGCATGCTCACGCAACTCAAGGTCGACATTTTCGCCACCAACCAGTTGCCCAGGAACTACAAGAAACTGGGCATTGATTACGAATCCATGAAGGCCGTGAAACCGGACATGATCTGGCTCGGTCTCACCGGTTTCGGGCCCGAGAGCAATGAGGCCGCCTATGATCCCATTCTTCAGGCCCGGTCGGGGCTCATGGAATTGACCGGTGAAGCCGACGGCGACCCACAGGTTTTGGGTATCCCCCTGCCGGACATGGGCACCAGCGTTCACGGCTATGGAGAAATCATGAAGGCCCTCTACAAGCGTGAGGCGACGGGCGAAGGTTCTTGCATCCACATCTCCATGTTTGAATCGTCGGTGTCGTGGCTGACGGTCCCCATTACCATGACCGAAACTTTCAAGAAGAGGATCACCCGAAGGGGCAATACGCACGAGTTTTTCTGTCCCGTATCGGTTTATAAGACCAAGGACGGGTTTGTTTATCTGGCCGTGGGCAATGACCGCCAGTGGAACACCATGGTCTCCCAGGACATGTTTCGATCTTTGAACAGGCCCGAATACGAGAAAAATGCGGGACGAATCAAGGACGTGGCAAATCTCAACAAGGCCATCAACGCCATCACGGAAGAACGGACCACCGATGAACTCATGGCCCTGTTCCAGTCCATCACGGTCCCCATCAGCAAAATACAGACCCTGCCCGAAGTGATCGCGGATCCCCTTGTGGTGAAAAGGCTGTTGCACGCTGCGGACAAGAAATCGGGCGCCAAGCTTACCCTCGCCCCTCCCCCCCTATGGAGTGACTACCTCGAGGAGGTGAAAGGAGAGATCTCTTTTCCACCCAGGTTTGGTGAACACAATCAGGAAGTGTACGGAGAGATCCTGGGGTATTCGGACAGTTCGCTTGCCGCGCTCAAAGAAAAAAAAGTCATCTGACGAAAGAAGTCAGCTCGCTTTGTTCACAATTGGAATATTCCATGGGCGAGGCAAAAGAGAAGAGGGTGCAGAATTTCCAGGGCGTTTCGCAAGGGGTGATCTGCCCTCCGAGCAAGAGGAGTTACCGGGATGGACATGATTGTATTCGTCAAACAGGTTCCAAACACTTCGGAAGTCAAGCTTGACCCCAAAACGGGCAACCTGCTCCGGGAAGGGATCGAAAGCATTATCAACCCCGATGATCGCCACGCCCTTGAGGCGGCCGTCGGTCTCAAAGAAAAAGTGGGAGGCAAAGTGACCGTCCTTTCCATGGGACCTCCCCAGGCGATTGACGCCATCTCCGAGGCCATGGGCATGGGAGCGGACGAAGGCATTTTGCTGACCGACAAAGCCTTTGCAGGGGCCGATACCTGGGCCACTTCTTCCACCTTGGGAAAAGCCTTGGAAAAAGTGGGTCCGTTCGACCTGGTGATCTGCGGCAGGCAGGCCATTGACGGGGATACGGCTCAGATCGGCCCTCAGGTGGCGGACTATCTCAAGGTCCCTCACGTGAGCTATGTCTTTGACATCGAAAGCGTCGGTAAGAAAAGCGTGGTCGTGAAGCGGCGGTTGGAAGACGGATACGAGCGAATCGAGTGCGCCCTGCCCGCGCTTCTCACGGTAATCGGCGAGCTCAACGTGCCCCGCTACCCGAAGATGGCCGGCCTGATTGATGCGTGCAAGGAAAAGGCGCCCATCAGGATTTGGAATGCGGCCGATATCGGCGTTCAAACCCGGGAGGTGGGGTTGGAGGGCTCTCTTACCCATGTGATCAAGACCTTCGCACCCAAGTCCCAAAGGCAGAGCGAGATGATTCAGGGAGACGCGAAAACCGCGGCGAAGACTCTGGCCGAAAAGCTGAGAGGAACGAAACTGGTCTGAAAATTCGGAATCCAGGAAGGGCGAATTGAGGAAGAGGAGATAGACCAATGACAGTTTGGGTTGAAACGGATCTTTGTAACGGCTGCAAGCGGTGTATCAAGACCTGCCCTTACGGCGCCGTGGAGCTCAAGGATGGGAAGGCGCAGATCCTCGACCGGTGCACGTCCTGCGGAGCCTGCCTGCAGGTTTGCAAGCAGAAGGCCATTCAAACCGATGTGGAACCCAGAAAAATTCCTGATTTCAGCGATCGGCAGGGCGTGTGGGTTTTTACCGAACAAAGGGACGGCCGTCTCCATCCTGTCTCCCTGGAGCTTCTCGGAAAAGCCCGGGAGCTTGCCGCACCGCTCAAACAGAGTGTTTCCGCCCTGCTCCTGGGATACCGGGTTTCGGGCCTTGCCAAGACCCTGATCGAGTACGGCGCACAGATCGTTTATCTCGCAGAGCACAAGGCCCTCGAGGCTTACCGCACCAATGCCTATACCACCGTTATCGAGGGACTGGTCGAAGCCCACAAGCCCAACATCCTTCTCATGGGTGCAACCCATGTAGGCAGGGATCTGGCGCCCCGGGTTTCCCGAAGGGTGGAGGTGGGGCTCACGGCCGACTGCACGGAACTCACCATCGATCCTGAAGAAGGCATCCTGCTTCAAACAAGGCCCGCCTTCGGAGGCAACGTGATGGCCACCATTGCGAACCGCTATTCCCGTCCCCAGATGGCCACGGTTCGACCCGGCGTCATGGAGGCGACGCGACTCGCCGGGGCAAAGGGGAAAGTGGTCAAACACAAGGTCTCCCTGAAAGAGAAAGAAATCGGGACCAAGGTCCTTGAATTGGTGAGAGAAAAAAAGAAGAGCGTGAATCTGTCCGAGGCCAAGGTCATCGTTGCTGGGGGCCGAGGCGTGGGCGATGCCAAGGGATTCAAGGTCCTTGAAACGCTGGCCACCCTTTTGGGCGGAGAAACGGCGGGCACCCGGGTGGCTGTGGAAGAAGGCTGGATCTCGGCAGACCGCCAGATCGGGCAGACGGGGCAATCCGTGAGACCGGAGCTCTACATTGCCTGCGGCATTTCAGGAGCGATCCAACATCGCGCAGGCATCATGAACTCCAGGTACATCGTGGCCGTCAACAAGGATCCGAGAGCGCCCATTTTCCAGGTCGCCGATTGGGGCATCGTAGGGGATCTGCACGACGTTGTCCCGGAGTTGATCAGCGTTTTGAAAAGCAAGTGAATGGGTGTGCATCCTTTGGAGGCTGAATCATGAGATCCAATGCGGAGGAATTGATCAGAAAAAGCATGGCTCGATTCGTCGATACCGAGCTCAGACCCAGAGCCCAAGAAATTGATGAGAAAGGCGAGTTCCCAAAAGAGATTTTTATGGAGATGGCCAAAATGGGCGTCTTCGGCATTCGCTATCCGAAAGAGCGGGGAGGCTCGGGGGGAAACACCACGCTTTATTGCATCATCTGCGAGGAACTGGCCCGAGGACTCATGAGCGCCGGGGCCGCAACAGCCATGCAGTGCCTCATGGGAACAAACTTCCTTTTCCATTTCGGCACCGAGGCCATGCACAAGGAGTTTTTCCTTCCCGCCATGAGGGGTGAGAAGATCGGGTGCTTCTGTCTGACCGAACCGGAGGCGGGAGGGGACCTGGGCAGCGTCAGCACGCTGGCTACGCAAACGGACGACGGCTTCGTGGTCAACGGTCTCAAGACCTGGGTGACCAACGGCCCCGTGGGGTCTTTTTATACGGTTCTCTGCCAGACGGATCCGGCAAAGAAATTGAAGGGTCTCAATTTCTTTTTCATCCCAAGGGATTTGCCCGGCGTCTCCGTGAGCAAACGCTTTGACCTGCTCGGAACAAGAACCACTCAGATTTGCGACCTGAGCCTCAACAACGTGAAGATCCCTTTTGAATACCGCCTGGGCGACGAAGGCCGGGGCACGGGCAATCTTCTTTCCATTCTGGCGGAAATCCGGACCATGACCGCAGCTTTGGGCATCGGCCTGGTTCGGGCCGCCCTGGCGGATTGCATTCAGTACGCTCACGAGCGGGTGGCTTTCGGCAAGACCATCAGCAACTACCAGCTTATCCAGGCCAAGGTCGCGGAAATGTACGTGGACCTGGAGGCCTCAAGGCTCCTCACCTACAAGGCTACCCGCATGATCGACAACAAAAGGCCCTGCCTTCCCGAGGCGTCCGTGGCCAAGTACTACGCAACAGAGTCCGCATGCAAGGCAGGGGATTATGCGACCCGCATATTCGGGGCTTACGGATATTCCATGGAGTATACGGCGCAGCGCTATTACCGGGATAACCGGTTCCTGCTTTACGGCGGCGGAACCCATGAAGTTCTTCTGCCCAACATCGCGCGTTGGGCCGGGCTGTAGGTTCTGTGATGCCAAGTGTTCAGTGTTCAGCGTTCAGGAGAGCAAAGAGGCTTGGACGGGGTTTTGAAGGTAGAGGGCCGAGTGCGTCTAATAACCGGGTCGAAGCGGAGGAATGCAGCAGGAATAGGAGATTGGATGGGGGCAAAGCTCAGTGTTTGATCTTTCCTGAACGCTGAACACTGAACTCCCCGAACACTCCTTTTGATTCCAGACGGCCCCATGGGCCGGATGTCACCATAGGGTCGGAGTGGGTTAGGCAACATGGTGGAAGGCAAGGCAAGACATTTGCAGGACTGGGGTTTAGGGACGGCGGCCGACAGGAAACCGCTGGGACAACATGTCTTTGAACACCTCAAGGAGGCCATTATCCGCGGCAAAATGGCCCCCGGCGACCGCTTGGTGGAAAGCCGTCTTGCAGGCGTCCTCGATATCAGCCGTACGCCGGTCAGGGAGGCGATTCACAAGCTCGAAAGGGAGGGGCTTGTCCGAAAACTGCCCAAGGGCGGATTCACGGTCGTGAATCTCACGCGGGAAGAAGTTGAGGAGACCTTCGGCATCCGGTGCGTGCTGGAGAGCTATGCCGCAAGGCTGGCGGCGGCCAATTACCGTGAAGAGGATCTGTTGCTCCTGGATGAGAAAATCCAGGAATTTCAGCAGTGCCTCGATAACGGCCGGTTGGAGGACCTGCCTAGAATCAACACCCAGTTTCACAACCTCTTTTATGCCTTGAGCAAAAGCCCCAGGTTGATCAAAATGATCAACGACCTCACGGACCAGATCTATCGTTTCAGGAAGATCCTCCTGAAAACGGATACATGGGCCGAGACGAGCAACCGGGATCATCGGAAGATGCTGGAAGCCATTCGAAAAAGGGATCTGAATCAGGTGGAAAGGGTGGTCAAAGAGCATATTGTGCGGGGCCAGAGAATGGTTTTGCGTACACTGCAAGGGAAAGCAAAAGGATGATAGCCTTAGAAGGAGCATCGAGGATATGACCATGTCCGAAAGAAAAATCAGAGTGCTTTTGGCGAAGCCGGGCTTGGACGGGCATGACCGGGGCGCCAAGGTGGTCGCCCACGCTCTTAAAGAAGCAGGTATGGAGGTGATCTATACCGGCCTCCATCAAACCGTGCCGAGCATTGTCAAGCAGGCGATGCAGGAAGACGTGAATGTGATCGGCCTGTCCATCATGTCCGGAGCTCACATCCCCATTTGCAAGAAGCTCATGGACATGGTCCGGAAGGAGGGGCTCGAGGATGTCCTCGTGGTGGTGGGCGGCGTGATTCCCAACAAAGACATTCCCATTCTAAACGACCTCGGGGTAAAGGGGATCTTCCCGGGAGGCACGCGCTTTGATGAAATGACCGCTTTTATCAAAGAGAACGCGAGACAGTGAAGTAGAGGAAGGTTCTGGGTTCAAGGTTAAAAGATGAAAGAAGAATACAGAAGACAGAAGACAGAAGACAGAATGAAAACAAGAGACAAGGGACTACGGACGAATGACGAATGACCAATGGATAGGGGTTTTTTATGGGAGTAGCGACCTACATCAAGGATGAGAAGGATGCCATCAAGGAGGTGATTCTCCAGTCGGGGATCAAGGTCAAACCCGTTTATACGCCTGAAGACCTTGAAAGAGTGGGTTTCAATTACCGCGATGACCTGGGCGATCCCGGCGAGTTTCCTTTCACACGAAGCATCCACCCTCTCGGTTACCGGAGCCGCAACTGGACCACAAGGCAATACACCGGTTTCGGCACACCGGAGCAGACCAATGAGCGGTTCAAGCTCATGATATCCCACGGACAGACAGGGTTGAACGTCGCCTTTGATCTGCCCACCCAGATGGGTTACGACTCCGATGACGCAATGGCCGAGGGCGAAGTGGGCCGCGTCGGCATGGCCGTGGACTCTCTCAAGGATTTTGAGATCGCCTTCAAGGATATCAAGCTCAACAAGATCGGATCAGGATTGACGATCAATGCCGTGGCCTCCATCATGCTAGCCATGTATCAGTCCGTGGCGGAAAAATTCGGCTACAGGAAGGAAGAGATCTCCGCCACGCCTCAGAACGACATCCTTAAGGAGATGGTCGGAAGAGGGGCCTGGATCTATCCTGTAGAACCGGCCGTCCGCCTTATCGGCGACACCATTGAGTATTCCATGAAGGCGCTGCCGAGGTGCAACCCCGTCTCCGTGTGCGGCTACCACATTCGGGAATCCGGGTGCACGCCTGTGCAGGAGATCTCCTATGCCTTTGAGATTGCCTTTGCTTATATCGACGAGGTGGTCAAGAGAGGATATAAGGCGCAGGATTTTGTAGGAGGATTCACCTTCAATCTGAACATTTACGGCAATCTCTGGGAGACGGTGGCCAAGTTCAGGGCGGCCAGAAAACTCTGGGCCAAACTTCTCAGAGAGCGCTACGGCGTTCAGGACAAGAAGGCTCTCTTTCTCCGGGGGATTTTCGGCGGCGGCGGTTCGGGCATGACCAAGCAGCAGCCGGAGAACAACATCATGCGCGGCGCCTATTATGCATTGGCGGCGGCCCTTTCAGGCGCGCAGACCACGGCCCTGTGTTCATTCGACGAGGCCTTCACCATCCCAACGCAGAGAGCGGCCCTTCTTTCACTCAGGACGTTTCAGATTCTCATGGATGAAATCGGCCTAAGAGATACGATCGACCCCCTGGCCGGATCTTACTTCATGGAAACCCTGACCAAGGAAATGGAGGAAAAGATCCTGGAAGAGATGGAAAAGGTGGAGAAGATCGGGGGCATGGTGGAGGCCGTTGCCTCGGGCTATGTTCAGAGAGAAGTGGCCAAACAGGCCTACGAGTATGAGAAGAAACTCCAGGAAGGCAAAGTCATCAAGGTGGGGGTCAACAAATACACCGAGGGCGTGGACATGGAAGTGGAACTCCACGAGTACAACGAGGCCTGGGCGCAGCGGCAGATCGAGGCGCTCAAGGCATTGAAGAGAACACGAGACGCCAAGGCGGCCAAGGAGTCGTTGAAAGCCCTTGAAAAGGCGGCCAGGGAAAAGAAGAACGTCATGCCCTCCCTGGTGGAGTGTTGCAAGGATTATGCAACGGTGGGGGAAATGGCAAACGTGTTCAGGGAGGTGTTCGGTGAACACAAGGAACCGAGCATCTTTTGATTCAGGAATTGCGAATTTAGGGATTGGGAATTCCGAATTCCTTAATTCCTCAATTCGTCAATGGTAGCGAAAAGAAAGGAGGTGAACCTGGAGAACCAGCGGATAGAGGGGGTAGCACAGTTTTTAACCCATAAGGAGGGATGAAAATGAAACGAAGGATCGCTTTGTTGACAGCCGGAATTTTCGTCGCCACGGTGATCGGCTTTGCCTCACTGCCCGGAATCGCCATGGCTCAACCCATCAAGCTCACCTACGCCAACTTCCCGCCCGCCCCCACCTTCCCCTGCGTCCAGATGGAGCGGTGGAAGACGGAGGTGGAGAAACGCACGGCCGGAAAAGTGTCGGTTCAGACCTTTCCGGGCGGTACCCTTCTTGACGCCAAGAACATGATGGACGGCGTCATTGCCGGGCAGGCGGACATCGGCAACCTGAGCATGGCCTATCAACCGGGCCGGTTCATGGTGACCAATGCTACAGCTCTACCCCTGGGATTTCCGGACGCCACGGTGGCAAGCCTCGTGCTCTGGGATCTGTACAACAAGTACAAACCGGAAGAATTTGCAAAAGTCAAGGTGCTCACCATGTTTGCCTGCGCGCCCGCCAACATCTATACCAAAACCCCGGTCAGGACCCTTGATGACATGAAGGGGATGCGCCTCAGGGCGTCCGGACACGTGGCCGACCTTGTCACGCTTTTGGGCGGGACCCCGGTGGGAATGCCTCAATCGGAAACCCCTGAAGCGCTGCAGAAGGGCGTTGTCATGGGAGCGGTCTCATCGCTTGAAACCCTCATGGATTTCAAGTTCGCAGAGCTTTGCAGATATGTCACCATCATCGACGGACCGATCTATCCTTTTGCAGTCGTCATGAACTGGAACTCCTGGAACAAACTGCCTCCGGACGTCCAGAAAGTCATGGACGACATGGGGCTGGAGCAGAGTCGATGGACGGGGGAATACATGGACAACCATGTGAAGGAATCCCTGGCATGGTCCAAGAAGAATCACAACATCGAGATCATCGAACTCTCCAAAGAGGCGCGGGCTAAGGTGGATAAGCTCTCGGAGCCCATGATCGGGAAATGGCTCGAAGAAGCCAAGGCGAAAGGCCTGCCTGCCGAAGCGATTCTCGCGGACATGAGGGCTCTTGGCAAGAAGCACTCCAAGTAAACGCTCCAATCTCCGCCTGAAGCCTTCTCCTTGAATGGGGAGGGCTTCGGGTGGAGAGAAGGATTGCCCATGCATTTTCTTGACCGAATCAGCCGGTTCCTGAATCACCTCCTGCTGGCGATCGCCGGTTTTTTCATGGTCGCCATGGTGCTCCTCACCTGCTCGGATATTCTTTTTCGGCTGGTGTGGGTGCCCATTCGCGGGAGCGTGGAGCTGGTGGGCTATTTCTCCGCGGTCGTGACCGCCTTTGCCCTCGGATACACCCAGATGAGAAAGGGCCATACTTCCGTGGACGTGGTGGTGAACCTCTTTCCCACAAAGCTCAAGCGGTTTCTTGGGACGCTCAACAGTATGATCTGCATGAGTTTCTTTGCTTTTGCCGCGTGGCGTATCACGGCGTGGTCGACCACCATCCGGCAGGTGGGAGAAGTGAGCGAGACCTTGCGAATCGTGTTCTATCCTTTTTCCTACGGTGTGGCTCTGGGTTGTGGGGTGCTTTCTCTTGTTTTTCTCACAGAATTCGTAAAATCGTTGATGCCGTGGAAGGAGGACGAAAAGTGAGCTTGGCGTGGGTAGGCATTATCGGGATCATCGTCCTTCTCCTGGTCCTTTTTTTTCTCGGAATGCCCGTGGGCTTTGCCATGGCCATCGTGGGCTTTTGCGGCTTCTGGTACACGGTTTCGTTTAAGGCGGCCATCGGCATGGTGGGAGGCGACATCTGGTCCACCTTCTCCGCCTATGGTCTGACCGTTGTGCCCCTTTTCATTTTCATGGGATATCTCGCCTTCAACTCCGGCATTGCGGAAAGGTTGTACAATGCGGCCTACAAATGGGTCGGCCACTGGCCGGGAGGCTTGGCCGTCGCCACCATCGGCGCGGACGAAATGTTTGCCTCGATCTGCGGCTCCAACACCGCAACCGCGGCGACCATGGGAACGGTGGCATTGCCTCAGATGGAGAAGTACAACTATGACCCTCGACTGAGCACCGGCACGGTCGCCACCGGAGGCACCCTTGGGACTGTGATGCCCCCGAGCGTCGTGCTGATCATCATCGGGCTGCAGACCGGGCAGTCCATTGCCGCCCTTTTTCTTGCCGGCATTTTGCCGGCCATCCTTCTGGGATTTTTTTTCATCCTGACGATTTTTGTGATCTGCCGTCTGAATCCGAGTTTCGGACCTCCCGGGCCCAGGACCACCTTCAAGGAAAAGATGGCGGCCCTTCCGGGAGTTCTGGAGGCTGTCGCGATTTTCGTATTGGTCATCGGGGGTTTGTACGCCGGCTTGTTTACACCCACGGAAGCGGGAGCGGTGGGTGTATTCTGCACATTCATCGTGAGTCTCACAACCGGAAAGCTGACCTGGAAGGGCGTCACCGACTCCATCCGGGACACCCTGTGGATATCCTGCATGTGTTTTTTCCTGATCACGGGCGCCACGATTTTCGGCAAGTTCCTGGCCGTCACGCGACTTCCCTTCATGGTGGCTGATTTTGCAGCCGGCCTGCCGGTATCCAAGTACATCATCCTGAGCCTTGTCATGCTCATCTATGTCATCGGCGGCTGCGTGATGGACGCCCTTGGTTTTCTGGTGATCACCATCCCCATATTTTTTCCGCTGGGGTTGGCTCTGGGCTTTGATCCGATTTGGTACTCCATCGTTTTGACGATGGTCACCACCCTCGGCGCCATTACGCCGCCGGTGGGAGTCAACATATACGTGGTCAAAGCCCTGGCGCCGCAGATCGGACTTGGCGAGATTTTTAAAAGCGTAAGTTTCTTTGTGGCGGCATCGGTCATGTGCATCGTCATTTTGACGATATTTCCGGAAATCGCCCTGTTTCTGCCCGGGCTTTTGCGGCCATAGAGGGAGCAAGCGGCACGGGAAACGGTACACGGCGCACGGTGCAAGGCGAAAGCGTCAGTATTTTCTGTCATCAATAGTGTGAAAAGGTCTAATACGCGATGGAAAAGAGATTCATGCCCGCGGTGAAGACTGAAAAGGATCTGAAAGCCCTGCAGTTGGAAGGGCTCAAGTGGACGGTCAACCACGTCTACCAGGGGTCTTCCTTTTACCGGAAAAGGCTGGAGGGCGCGGGTGTCAAACCTGATGATATCCGTTCCCTGGAAGATCTTGAAAAACTGCCCTTCACCACGAGCAAGGATCTCCAGGAAGGCTACCCCTTCCCTCTTCTTTCCGTGCCTTTTGAAAAGGTGGTCAGAATCCACGCCTCTTCAGGGACCACGGGGAAAAGGAAGGTGCTTTCCTACACGCAGAAAGATATCGACGACTGGGCGCATTTTTTTGCCCGGTGCTATGAAATGGCGGAGCTCACCCCGCAGGACAGGGTGCAGATCGCGGTCGGCTACGGCGTGTGGACCGCGGGGGTGGGGTTTCAGCTCGGCTGCGAGAGGTTCGGCGCCATGGCCATTCCCGCCGGCCCGGGCAACCTGGATATGCAGTGCCAGTTCCTCGTGGATTTTCAGACCACCGCCATGTGCTGCACCGCATCCATGGGGCTCCTCATGGCCGAAGAAGTCCACAAACGAGGCATCGGAGACCGGATCGCGTTGAAGAAGATGATCTTCGGTTCCGAACGGTCAAGCGATGCCATGAGGAGCCGCATCAGGGATCTCCTTGGCGTCGAACACCTCTTCGACATTCCGGGCATGACGGAGCTCTATGGTCCGGGAACAGGCCTGGACTGCATCTACCATCAGGGCATTCACTACTGGGCGGATTATTACATCCTGGAAATCCTGGATCCCGAAACGCTGAAGCCCGTTCCGGATGGAGAGATCGGAGAGATGGTGGTCACCACCCTGAGAAAGGAAGGGGCTCCGCTCATTCGCTACCGGACCCGGGATCTCACCCGATTGATTTCGGGGAAGTGCCCTTGCGAATCTGTTTTGCCAAGACATGACCGCCTTCTGGGCCGCTCGGACGACATGATCATTTTCAGGGCGGTCAACATCTATCCCGGGCAGGTCGATCACATCCTTTCCGGTATGTACGGGATCGGAAGTGAGTACCAGATCATCCTGGATCGAAGAGAAGACGGCAAGGACTACATGACCGTCAAGGTGGAGAGGGATCAATCCGGAGACAAGGCACAGGACCCGCAGATCGGCAAGAAGATCGGGGAGGAGATCAAGAAACAGATTCTGGTAAGCGCCGCCGTGGAGATCGTGGACTACGGCGCCTTGCCCCGATCGGAGAAAAAGAGCAAACGCGTCTTTGACAATAGAGAGTATTGATGAATTCGTAAAAAGTCCGAAGATGCCTTTTTCTGTCATTCCCGCGTAGGCGGGAATCCAGTCTTTTCAAGCACTTCTAGACTCCCGCCTCCGCGGGAGTGACAACTGAGGAGACTTTTTGCGAAACCGTCAGTATTAGATATGGGAAAAATTGCGAATTGGCGAATTGAGGGATTTAGGAATTGAAGAGGAAGGATTCGGTGTAAGGTTTTTCAATTCCCTAATTCCAGAATTCCAGAATTTCTTTAGAAGGAGCAGAACCATGCAAGAATTCGAGTATCTCATGCCCGCGAACCTGGATGAGGCGATGGGTCTCCTCAAGAAATACGGGAGCAAGGCCGCGCTCATTGCCGGGGGCACGGATGTGATGGTCAAGATCAGAAATACGCGGAAAGCGCCCGATGTCCTGATTTCTTTGAGGCGACTCAGCGAGCTTCGGTATATTCAAAAAAACGGCGGCTATCATATCGGCGCCTTGACCACCCATCGAATGCTGGAGCAGTCCCCTCTGGTTCAATCGGAGCTCTCCGCCCTGCATGACGCGGCTTCGTGGATCGGGTCCGTTCAAATCCGAAACGTGGGAACCCTGGGGGGAAACATCTGCAATGCCGCGCCTTCAGCCGATACGGCGGGCCCCCTGTTGGTGCTTGATGCGAGGGCGGTTTTAGAGGGACCGGAGGGGAGGCGCACCGTTCCCCTGACCGAGTTTTTCACGGGCACCTATCGCACCGTTCGAAAACCCGACGAGGTCCTCGTAGAAATAGATATCCCGGAAGCAATGGGCCGATTTGGGAGCGCATACTGGAAGCACACAAGAAGAAAGGCGATGGAGCTTCCCCTGATCGGCATCGCTGTGGCGTTGAAGCTCTCCCAAAACCAGGCTGAGATCCTGGATTCGAGAATCGCCCTGACCGTGGCTGCGCCCACCCCGATAAGAGCGCATCTGGCGGAGGATTTCCTGAAAGGGAAACCCCTTGCGGACGAAGTGCTTCAGGAGGCCGGTCGCATTGCATCGTCCACGGACTGTTGCACCATCCGGACGAGTTTGCGCTGTGAAGCCTGGTATCGCGAGGAGATGGTCAGGGTGTTTGTCCCCCGAATGGCAAAACTTGCCGCCGAGCGGTCAAAGAATCGATAAGCAAGGAGAGTCCAATGAAAAAGGTGTCGGTTTGTTTCACACTGAATGGGGATCCTGTGACGGCCGAGGTTCCCGTGACCTGGTCCCTTTTGAAAACGTTGCGGGAATACTTCGAACTCACCGGTGCAAAGGAAGGGTGCGGCGTCGGCGAGTGCGGTTGCTGCACGGTGATCGTCGACGGGGATGCCGTCAATTCCTGTCTTTATCCCATCCCTGAAATTGAGGGTAGATCGGTGGTAACCGTGGAGGGACTTGCCGGACAAGAGGGGACGCTGCACCCGCTTCAGAAGGCATTTCTGGAAAACAATGCGGTCCAGTGCGGATTCTGCACCTCAGGGATGATCATGTCCGCCAAGGCGCTCTTGGACAAAAAACCGGATCCGGCGGAAGAGGAGATCCGGACGAGCCTTTCGGGGAACTTCTGCCGCTGCACAGGATACGTCCAGATCATCGAGGCGATTCAGGCTGCGGCAAAAACAAAACCGTAGAGCAGGAAGACAGAGCGCAGGAGGAAACGATGTCTGATTATTTGTATGTGGGCAAAAACATCCCAAGAACGATTGAAGCGGACAAGGTGAGCGGCCGGGCGATCTATATGAATGATCTGAAGCGGCCCGGCATGCTTTATGGAAAAATACTCTACAGCCGGTACGCCCATGCAAGGATAAAACGGATCGACACGTCCAAAGCCATGAAGCTCCAGGGAGTCAGGGCGGTCCTCACGGGGTATGACCTTCCGGATGTAAGGGTCGGATTCATCAAAGATCAGACCGTGCTCAAGAAGGACGTGGTCCGACAGTTCAGGGACGAGGTGGCGGCCGTGGCCGCGATCAGCCCGGAGATTGCCGAAGAAGCCGTTCACCTGATCGATGTGGAGTACGAGGAGCTCCCCGCGATCTTCGATCCCCTGGAGGCGATGAAGGAAGGCGCCCCCCTGGTCCATGACGTGGATGCCAGGGGAAAGCCCATGAGAAGCAATATCCTTCCCCTGCCGTGGAAGTTCCAGGCCGGAGACATGGAGAAAGGACGCCGGGAATCGGCCCACATGGTGAAGGATACGGTCTCCACCACCTGGGTGAATCAGGGCTGCATGGGGACCAGCGGATGCATTGCTGAATTCGACATGAACAACAACCTGACTTTGTACAGTCAGACCAATGTGCCTTTCCTGGGAAAGCAGAGAATTCAGGAGTACCTCAGCCAGATCGGACTTGGGAAAAGCAAGGTCAGGGTGCTGAACCCTGTGGTGGGCGGGAGCTTTGGAACGAAGCTGGACACGGATATTTACGAGTTCATCGCCATCCAACTCGCTTTGAAGACCCGAAAGCCGGTGAAGATTATTTTCACCCGGGAAGAGGAGTTCTTTGCCCTGCCCCCGAGACAGCCGGCTCTTTTCACCATTGAGCAGGGCTGCGACAATGAAGGCAGACTCACCTTCAGAGAAGTGAAAGCGATTCTCGACAACGGCGCCTACACCTCGTGGGGCGCGACCACGCCCTCGGTGATGATGATGCCCATCTCTTCTCTCTACCGGGTGCCCAATGTCCGGTTTGAGGCCACCTGCGTTTACACCCACAATATCTACGCGCAGGCCATGAGGGGTTACGGAAATCCTCAGGCGACATTTGCGGTGGAAACCTCGATGGATCGATTGGCTGAAGAGGCGGGGATTGATCCTGCAGAGCTGAGGCTGATCAACTGCAACCGGCCGGGCGAGGTGACCCCCATGAGGCTCAAAATCACGACGTGCCCCCTGGAAGCGTGCATCAAGAGCGTGCGGGATAAAATCCAGTGGACCGAGAAACAGGGAAAGCGAAAGGGCCGGGGGGTGGGCATGGCCTCTCTGATTCATGTGGCGGGCGGCGCCAGGGTTTACAAATCGGACGGCCACGGGATGATCGTCAAGGTCGATCAAAACGGCCTTGTCGATGTGCTGGAGAGCGGCACCGATCAAGGTCAGGGTTCTCCCACGGTGATTGCCCAGATGGTCGCAGAGGCCCTGGGTTTCAAGCCTGAAGATGTTTCCATCACCCTTGGGGATACCAGCCTGTGCCTGTGGGATGCAGGAACCCACGCGAGCCGTCACACCTTTATGGCAGGCAACGCAGCGATTCAGGCGTGTCAGGACATCAAGCGGCAGATCCTGGAAATGGCGGTCGAGTCCATCCCGCAGATCGTCAAGCACACGATCAAAAAGAAAAAACAAAAGGATCCCGATTTCAAAGAACCGGACCTGGATTGGGGACTCATCGCGAATCCCGAGGCCATGGACATCAAGGACCGGATCATCTTTCCCAAGAAGGCTCCCGATCACCCCTATTTCAGGACGGAGGTGAGCGAAATTCTGACCCGGGGGCTCCACGTGGGGACCGGGGAGAGCAGGGTGGTCGTGGCCGAAGCCTTCTATGATCCCCCGACGGAAATGCTGGATAGAGAAATGAAGGGCAATTACTCCATGACCTATGCTTTCGGAACAACGGCTGTGGAAGTGGAGGTGGATCAGGAAACAGGAGAGGTCAAGATCCTGCAGCTCATAGCCGCCCACGATGTCGGCAGGGCCATGAACCCCACCCTTGTGAAAGGGCAAATTTACGGCGCTGCGTATACGGGAGCGGGTTATGCTCTGACCGAGGAAATTCAAGTAAGGAACGGCAGGGTGATGAATGCCAATTTTCGTGATTACAAGATGCTCACGGCCAAGGATGTCATCCCGGTCGAGCCCATCATCATTGAAGTGCCGGATGAGGCCGGGCCTTTCGGCGCCAAGGGCATCGGGGAGCCGGGTCTTGTGCCGACGGCGCCGGCGATCGCCAACGCCGTGTACGATGCGGTCGGCGTCAGGATCACCGATCTTCCGGTCACACCGGAAAAGATTCTGTCGGCCCTGAGAAAAAAGGACGTGTGTTAGGCGTGTTGAGATCTTTTCCCTTGGCACGGCATGGGGACCCGCGATCCGCAACAAGACGGCACGGACAACCTGGGGTTGACCGTGGCACCTTTGTGGAAGGAATGGTGGCACGGACAAGCTTGTCTTGTCCGTGAATGAGAGGGGAACACGACAGGGAGTAAGTAATCGGGTGCTCCTGACGGATGGACCCGACAGGGGCTGATTCCTGGTAAAGATTCGTTTCGGAGCTGACTATGACTCAGAGATATTTTCGTCTCGGCTGCGACATCGGGGGAACCTTCACAGACTTTGTTTTGCTCAATGACCTTACAGGCGAGCTCACCATCAACAAGTGCCTGACCACGCCCAAAGATCCCTCGGATGCGGTGGAACAGGGCGTCCGGGAGCTGGCGGTCCGGGTTCCGGGGTTTGTGGGGAAGTTGGACGAGGTGATTCACGGCACCACGCTGGTCATCAATGCCATCATTGAACGAAAAGGAGCAAAAACGGGCCTGATTACCACCAAGGGCTTCAGGGACGTTCTGGAGCTGGGCCGGGAGATTCGCTACGCCCCCTACGACATCTTTTCGGAATACCCGAAACCTCTGGTGGAGCGAAGGTATCGCCTGGAGGTGGATGAAAGGATCCGCAGTGACGGGACGGTCATGAAAGCGCTGGACCCGGACGAAGCCAGGGCCGTAGTTCGCACCCTGGCGGAGCAGGGGATTGAATCCATTGCCGTATGCCTCCTCAACTCTTTCGAAAATCCGGACCATGAGTTCATGATCAAGGAGATGATTGAAAAGGAGGCGCCCCACGTTTCCGTCTCCATCTCCTACCAGGTGCTGCCCCAGATCCGGGAATATGAGCGGACCAGCACCACCGTCACGAACGCCTATGTGAAGCCCTTGACCGGGAGGTATCTTTCCAGGTTGTCGGGAAGGCTCGAATCGATCGGGAGCAAGGGCAAGCTGTTTATCATGCTGTCGAGCGGCGGGATCACGTCGGTGGACACGGCGGCCGAGTTTCCCGTAAGAATTATCGAGTCCGGACCCACGGCTGCGGTGATCGCCGGCCAGTACTACGGCAAGATGTTCAACATCCCCGACATGTTCTGCTTTGACATGGGCGGCACCACGGCCAAGTCCTGCCTGATTCAGAGAGGCGTTGCCGGGGTGGTGCCGACCTTTGAAGTGGGGCGAGTGCAACGCTTCATGAAAGGGAGCGGTCTGACCATCCAGGTGCCGGTGGTGGACCTGATGGAGATCGGCGCAGGGGGAGGAAGCATTGCCAAGGTGAGCAAGCTGGGAACGCTTCAGGTGGGCCCTGAAAGCTCCAGCGCCGACCCTGGACCGATCTGCTATGGGCGGGGTGGGCAGGATCCCTGCGTGACCGACGCGGATCTGCTCCTCGGCTACCTGGACGAGAACTACTTCCTTGGCGGAGAGATGACGCTTGACCGGGAGGCGGCGAAGCGAGGGGTGAAAGAGAAGATTGCCAAGCCCTTAGGGGTCACCTTTATTCAGGCTATCTGGGGCATCCACGATCTCATCAATGAGACCATGGCCGCTGCCGCCAAAACCCACATCGCGGAAAAGGGGGGCAACCCGAAGATTGTGACGGTGGCCGCCTTTGGAGGTGCGGGTCCGGTTCACGCCTATGGCCTTGCAAAGAAGCTGGGCGCCCCTCGGTTGCTTGTTCCTCCCAATGCCGGGGTCGGATCGGCTCTAGGGTTTTTCACGGCGCCCAGGGCTTTTGATCTGGTCAGAAGTCATAAGGTGTCCCTTGCGGAGGCGGACTTCAAGGAGATTGAAAGGATCTTTAAAGATCTGGAAACCCAAGGGGCAAGAAATCTTAAGAAAGCCGGGAAGAACGAGGCCGTCCGGTTCGACAGGTCCCTGGACATGCGCTTTGTAGGACAAGGCGCCGAGACCAACGTGCCTCTTCCGGAAAGAAATTTCACCAAGGTCAAGAAAGATGAGGTCCGGCGTCGTTTCGACGGGATTTACGAAAAACTTTACGGCAGAACCTATCCTGAATCCGCGGTGGAGTTCATCAACTTCAAGGTGCGGGCCGGCCTGCCTGAAAGGCTCTTTCATTTTTCCAAGATGGAGACAAAAGGACGGTCGCTCAGGGATGCGGTCAAGGGCAAACGGCCGGCCTATTCCGGGATTGCAAAGGATTTCATTCCCCACACGGTGTATGACCGCTACAAGCTCTTTCCGAAAGCGACGTTCAAGGGCCCTGCCATTATTGAAGAAAAAGAGTCCACCGTGGTTGTAGGGGAAGATGCGTCCGTCACCGTGGACGAGTACGGATTCCTGTGGGTGGAGCTGAAGACGGCGCAAGGCGCACGGCCCACGGCGCACGGCGCAAGGAAAGCGGTGATCGACAGCAAGGTGGCACGGACAACCTGTGTTTGTCCGTGAGTGCGGGAAAAGGCGAAAGCGTCCCCGACTAAGAATGAGATCAAGAAGCGAAAGATCAGATCATGGTTTATGGCAAAAGGTTCAGGGGAAGAGGATGGGATAAGCTTTTCCCGTGTGCCGTGTGCCGTGTCCCCTGCGCCGTTTTTGGAGGAATGTATGGCTGGTAAATTCGATCCCATAACCCTGGAAATCTTGTGGCGACGACTCATCTCCATTGTGGATGAAGCGGACACCACGGTGGCGCGAACCGCCTTTTCAAGCCTCCTCAGGGATGCCCACGATTACACCTGCATGTTCACGGACGGACAGGGAAGGGAACTGGCTCAGGGAACCTTTGCCACCCCCGGACAATCCGGGGCCATGGCTTTGGGGATCAAGAACCTGGTCAACAAATTGCCCGGGGACAATTTTCAGCCGGGCGATGTTTTCATCACCAATGACCCATGGGCGCTTGCCGGACACCTGAACGACGTCTGCGTGATGAGCCCTATTTTCTACAAAAACCGGATTACCTCTTTCACGGCCTGTGTTTTCCACCACTCCGACATCGGCGGCCGCGTTTCCTCGGACAACCACGAAGTCTATGAAGAGGGGCTCTTCATCCCTCTCGTCAAGCTCTATGACGGCGGCAAGGTGAACCAATCCGTGCTGGACATGATCCGGTGGAACGTGAGAACGCCGGATGAGGTGACCGGCGACATTCGCTCTCAGATCGCGGCCAATCACGTTTGTGCCGAGAAAATCTGCCAGATGCTCGATGAGAACCGCATGGACGGTCTGGACGATCTGGCCGATGAGATCATCGGCCGCACGGAGCGAAGCATGAGAGAAGGGATCAAGAAGGTTCCGGACGGGATCTATCGGGCGCAGGGCATCGTGGAACAAATGGAAGGCAAGGGCGACATTGTCATCAAGGCCGCCGTCCAGGTGAGAGGAAGCGATATCATTGTGGATCTTGACGGATCATCCCCCCAGGTCAACTGGGGAGGCAATGTGGTTTATAATTTCACCTATGCCTATGTGCACATGGCCGTCAAAAGCATGTTCGATCCGTACATCCCGAACAACGAGGGCTGCGCAAGACCCATCACGTTGAAGGCGCCCGAAGGAACGGTGGTCCATTGCCGGTTTCCGGCCGCCGTGGCTGCGAGAATGCAGATCGGGCATTTCATGACCGAGATCATTTACAAGGCCCTGTCCCAGGCTGTTCCAAACCGGGTGATTGCGGGAAGCGGCGGGACCCCTGCCACCATGAATGTTTTTTACGGAAGACGAGGCAACGGCAGACCCTGGCATTGCGTCATCATCCGGGGGGGCGGCATGGGCGCAAGCAGCGGTGCAGACGGACATTACGTGGCCATCTTTCCGGCCAACGGCGCCAACACGCCCGTGGAGATCTTTGAGAGCGATACCCCGCTCATTGTGGAAAAGCGGGAGTTGCTTGCCGATTCCGGGGGCGCGGGAAAAATGAAGGGCGGCCTGGGAAGGAGGGTTGTGTTCAGGGTTCCGGATGATGCCTATGCGCCTCTTGCGCCCGTGAATCTCGGCATTCAATCGGGGCGATACCGTTATCCTCCGGAAGGACTTTTCCAGGGGAAGGCCGGGGCAAAGGCGCAGTTCCTGGTGAACGGGAAGCCCGGATATCCTTACGGCCTGACGCAGTTGGCGCCCGGAGACGTGGTGATCATGGATGCAGCCGGCGGCGGGGGGTATGGAGAGCCCCTGGACCGGGATCCGGAAAGGGTCCGGGAGGACGTCATACAGGGTTATGTGAGCCTTGAGAAAGCCAGAGAGGATTACGGCGTTGTCATCGACCCCGGCACGATGGAAGTGGATTTTGTGGCGAGCGAAGAACTGCGTGCGACCCTAGGAAAGGCCGTTTAGCGTCGTGTACCGTAAGTTCCTTGACTGACGTGTCATTTCGAGCGAGTGCGAGAAATCTTTCGGTATCTGGCCTTTGCCCCCTCTCCTGAGCCGCGCATGGCGGCCTGAGACCAAAATGGTTGCAAGGTCGGAACGCAAATTTTCAACGACAACGGACCACCCCCGATGGGCAACGGACCAAATACAAGGGACCATTCGACGACTTGCCAAGAAAAAGGAGAATAGCTATGGATTACGCGAGAAAACTGTACCCGTCGGGTTTCAACCCTCTGTTTCTCAAGCCTTCCCGGCCTTTGCCCAAGGAAGTGGCCGTCATCGGCGCCGGAACCATCGGTCCGGACATCGGTTACTATCTGAAAAGTGCGCTGCCGGGGATCAAGCTCTACCTCGTGGATGTGGTCGAGGCGGCGCTCAAGAATGCGCAGAAGCGGTATGACGAGTACGCATCCAAGGCGGTGCAAAAGAAGAAGATGAAGGAGGACAAGGCCAAGGAGATCCTCCAGAACATCGTCTACACGATGGATTACAGCCGGATCGGGAACTGCGATCTCGTCATCGAGGCGGCCACGGAGAACATTCCCCTCAAGCAGAAGATCTTTGAGACGGTGGAGGGCGTTGTGCCTGCGGATACGATCATCACCTCCAACACGAGCTCCATTCCCGCGGACAGGATTTTCAACAAAATGAACCACCCGGAGCGGGCCACCATCACGCACTTCTTTGCGCCCGCCTGGAGGTCCCTGCCGGTGGAGGTCATTCGATGGGAAAAGGCGAGTCGGGATACGGTAGACTATCTCTTCTGGTTTTTTGCCCAGACGGGCAAGGTGCCCATCATCACGGACAACGTGCTTTGCTTCATGCTGGACCGGATCTTTGACAATTGGTGCAACGACGCCGCTTACCTGCTGCCTTACGCCCATGCCGCCCAGATCGACAAGGTGGCGGAGGAGTTTGTTTTTGCCGGACCCTTCTATGTGCTGAACATGGCCAACGGCAACCCCATTATCACGGAGACCAATACGCTTCAAATGGAGGAGGGGGCCTGTTACAAACCGGCTGCTATTTTCCCCTCCGTGGATCGGTGGCTTGCGCCCCGTCCCGGATCAAAAGTGGCGGTGCCTGACGATCTCAAGAAGTGGATCCGGGAGCGCATGCTGGGCATCCTCTTTTCCCAGAGCTTTGACATCATCGACCGGGGCATCGGCGCCAAGGCGGATCTCAACTACGGCTGCCAGATCGCCCTCGGATTCAGGAAAGGTCCCCTGGACATTATGCGCGACATCGGGGAAGCAGAGGTGATGCGTGTCGTGAAGACCTTTGATCAGGAAAGGCCCGGGTTCCCTCTGCCCAAAGCTTCCTACGAGTCCTATCAGGATTTCAAGCGATTTCTCCTGGTGGATGAGATCAATGGGGTGGTGGTCATCACCTTGCGAAGACCCGAGGCGCTCAACGCCATCAGCGACGAGATCAACAACGAGATCCTCTCGGTGCTCAAGGAGAATACGGACAGGCCGGAAGTGAAAGGGTTTGTGATTACCGGGTACGGAACCCGGGCCTTTTCCGCAGGCGCGGACATCGGGAAGTTCCCCCAGACTTTGGGTAACTTTGAGGCTGCAGCGCAATATGCGAGAGACTGCGCCGAGGTGCAGCTTTTCATGGACAAGATGGACAAGCCGGTGGTCGCTGGCATCAACGGCATGGCCCTGGGCGGCGGTTTCGAGATTGCCCTTCGCTGCCACGGCATGGTGGCCGCCAAGAACGCCTTTTTCCAGTTTCCGGAGATCACTCTGGGGATTCTTCCGGGCATCGGCGGGTGCATTGTTCCCTACCGAAAGTGGCCCCGGGGCGCAAAACTCTTTCATGAAATGATCTGTGTGGCAAGGCCCATCAATGCCAAAGAGGCTCTTGATATCGGCATGGTTTCGAAGGTTGTGGACAATATCCCGGATCTGGTCGCGGCTGCGGTGGAAGAAGTCAAGAAGCTTCAGGGCAAGATCCGGAGGATTCCGGACGGAACGGTGGAGATTCCGGATTTTACGCTTCCAGATCCTCCTGTGGCAGGCAAACAAACATTGAGCAAAGAAGCGGTTTCCATCACCATGAAGACGATCCAGGCAGGAGCGGGGGCAGCCACCTTTGCCGAAGCCCTGGAGATCGGCTACAACGGATCAGCCGAAATCGCCTGCACTGATGCCGCCAGGGAAGGCATCAGCGCGTTCCTCGAAAAGCGACGGCCGGAGTTCAAGAAATAAATAGGTTGCTTTTATCGTGAACCATAGAGAGCCTGCCTCGATGTTGATTAAGGCAGGCTCTTTTTTCAGGTTGTAAAAAATAATTTTCGCTGTACCTTGAAAAACATCAGAAAAAAATCTGAAGGCTTAGAGCCTCTTGCTAAGGCGCTAAGTGCTTTGATCCTCTCCCATGTCCATGAAAAAACTCATCTATCTTGATAACGCGGCCACGTCCTTCCCTAAACCTCCGGAAGTTTCGAGGGCTATGATGCATTTTATGGAGGAGGTCGGAGCCAATCCGGGTCGATCAGGACACCCCTTGTCAGTGGAAGCCTCCCGCATTGTACAGAAGACCCGTGAGAGCCTTGCCGAACTGTTTCACATTCAAGACCCTGCCCGGATCGTTTTTACCCTGAATGTGACGGAATCGCTCAATATGGTCTTTTCAGGGTTTCTCAAACCAGGGGACCATGTCATCACCACGGCCATGGAGCACAACTCGGTCATGAGACCGTTGAAATACCTTGAGGAAAAGGGTCGGATCGCCCTGTCGATTGTACCCTGCGATCGAAAGGGATTCTTGGATCTTGATGAACTGCCCAACGTTGTCAGGAAGAATACGGCTCTCATGGTCTTGAACCATGCCTCCAACGTGTGCGGCACCATTCAGGATATCAGGGCGGTTAAGGCCGCCGTCGGGGAGATCCCTCTCTTGGTGGATGCCGCCCAAACGGCCGGGTGCTATCCCATTGACGTGGAAGGCGAGGGGATCGACTTTCTTGCTTTTACGGGTCACAAGGCCCTTCTGGGCCCCCAGGGAACAGGGGGTTTGCATATCCGCGAAGGCCTGAAGCTTCTTCCCCTCAAACGGGGGGGCACCGGGAGTATTTCCGAGAAGATCGAACAGCCGGACTTCTTGCCCGATGCTCTTGAAAGCGGGACCCAAAACAATGTGGGCATCGCCGGGCTCGGGGCGGGAGTGGACTTCATTCTCAGGGAAGGCATTGCCAAGATCAGGGAGCACGATCAAGCGCTCACCGCGGCGCTTCTCACGGCGTTGTACGATGTGCCCGGACTGACCATTTACGGTCCTCTTAAAGCGGAACATCAGACGTCGACGGTGTCCGTCACCTTCGAATCCATCCTTCCCACTGAAACGGAGAATGTTTTCAGCGGCTGTGGGTCCATTAATCTGGGATGGTTGGAGGAGGGCCTTTCTCCGCGCGAAGCCGGCGACCTACTCACCAAGCAATATGACATCCTGGTGCGCACGGGCCTTCACTGCGCGCCTCTGGCCCATCAAACCCTGGGAACCTACCCTGAAGGTTCGATCCGTCTCAGCATGGGCTATTTCAACACCCTGGAAGAAATGGAGATCACGGCAAAGGCCATCCGGCAAATTGCCCATCAGTGAAGGGCCCCGCTTTCTGCGAGCAAATTCACCCTGCCACAAATTGAGAAAATGGTGCGAGAGCTTTCCCGTGGTTCCCCTTTTCAAGGAATTTGGGATGTAAAAACTTTCAAAGGAGAGTCTACAAGCCGCATACGGGGCACTTCGATTCGCAGAGGGAACAAAGCGCATGTTGGCCGGCACAGAAGAAGACGGTCGTGGTGCTCCGGCCACACCCGTCACAAACCAGAGGATCCAAAGCCTTAGTCACAGGATTGTAGGTCAGGGAAAGCGGTCTCTTGTTTCTCCCTATATGGACATCGCAGAGGATCCTAACCGCCGGCGTGCGGATGAAAAGAGCAGCGCAAGGAATCACCCTTACCCTGATGCTGTATTTCATCAGGAGATCTTGTTGTTTTCCGGCAAGTTCTTCAGGGAGCAAGGCGATCTTCTCCTTGCGGTCCTGAACCAGACGCTCCGAAAGGCCGGACCTTCCTAGACTCACCTCCATTTCTTTCTTGAGGGTCTCATAATACTCTTCGAGATTTTTTGCATCCCTTCTGAGTCTCCTGTTCATGCTGTCCTGAAAATCCCGGATTTCTTCGGCAATCAGCCCCTGAGCCTCTCGTGACAGGGCTTTAATGATCCTGTCCCACCTGGCGTCGTCTTTTGAAGCCTCAGGCAGGAGGGCAGCTTCTGCGGCAGCGTTGGCAGACGGATCCAACCCTTGCGAAATCAAAGCGCCGGTATCAAAATGGAAGAAAAGCGAGATGAGTCCCTCTTTCTGTTCGTCGCTTCGAGCCAGGTAGCGGCAAGCGATTAAGAGGTAATCCGTTTTAATCGGCGCCGCGGAGGTCACACGGCAAAGGGACTTGCGAAAACGGAATTGATCCTGGATCAGGCGATCAAAGCCCTGGCTTTTCAGGTAGTGGAAGGATAAGTGACATGAAGCAAAAGGAAGAGGGTTGCAGGACAGGTCGACGATCTTTTCCAGCAACGGTGAGCCGTAGTTGATCTCGTACTCCCCCCGGCTCTTAGCGGGAAGTACGTCCTTGATGCGCACATACTCGGGGAGTTCGAGTTGCTCTGCGAGCCTGTCAGGCAGGAGGGCGTCGAAACCCTCCAGGTTCGCTTCGAGGACAGCTCCTCGCCTTTCAAGAAAGCGCCGCGCGAATGAAATGGGCGTTTCGATGGCCTCAGAGTTCATAGTTTTCACCAAAGAGCTTCTCATCCAGGGCCTTTGTGCTCTCATAGCCCGTTTTTGCCCGTTTCAACTTCACGGACAGCTGGGAAAAGCCTTTTTCCACCTTCTCCTCCGTGGTAGAGTTGACCCAGATATCATAGATCATGTCGGAAAAATCCTGCTCACCCGTGATCCTCCCGAGGACCATGTCGATCTCGCCGATCACCATCTCAAACATGTTGATCTTTTTGTCCAGAATGTCCAAAATCTTTCCCTCGATCGTTCCATCGGCACACAGATTGTAAATGGTGACTTTCTTTTCCTGTCCAATCCTGTGGATGCGGCCGATGCGCTGTTCAATCCGCATGGGGTTCCAGGGGAGGTCAAAGTTGACCATCTGACTGCAGAACTGAAGATTCCTGCCCTCGCCTCCGATCTCGGTTGTCACGAGGATCGGCCTCTCATCCCTGAAAAGCCTGATTTGCTCTTCCTTATCGCGGCTGTTCATCCTTCCATGAAAAAGGGCGCAAGGAATATTCTGTCGATGAAGGAACTCCGCGATGTGCTCCAGAGTGCCGAGGTACTTTACAAACACGATCAGCTTTTCCTTGGAGTTCTTGATCAATGGCAAGAGCACTCGATGCTTGCTATTGTCCTCCAGTGAAGAGCACATGTCATAGGCATCATGGATTTCCTTTTCATAGCGCGAGAGGTCGTCTTTTTTTTCAAGCAGCCTGGAAAGGCTTAAACCAAGAGCACGGGATGATGATCCGGCTTTTTCCAGAAGGTTCTTGAGCAGGAGTTTCCTTGTCGGCCCTTCGTCCCGCGTGATCACCCTGACGAGGCCTGAAATCTTATCGTAAAGCGCCTTTTCTGAATCGAGACTTTCGATCTTTACCGTGTGGGCGAATCGCGGCGGGATACCGACCTTGGCGAGTGCGCGGGTATTCCGAATCATGACCTCTCCCAGAAGTGCCTTGAGGCCTTCTTTATTGCGGGGATCCGTCGGGTCCCCCGAGGTCATGAACTCTCTTTTGAATTCAGCGGCGGTCTTCAACTGGCCGGGCTTGAGAAGCGTGACCAGATTGTGAAGCTCCATGAGATTGTTCTCCACGGGAGTCGCCGTGAGAAGGAGGAGGAATCTCTTTTTCAGGCTGTTTACGAGCTTCCAGTTCAAAGTATTGCGATTCTTCAGGTGGTGGGCCTCGTCCACGATCACGAGATCCCATTCCCTTTGCATGACCAGAGAGAAGTTCTTTTTCGATTTGGCCACGTTGATGGAAGCCAGGATGTATGGTTGATTCCAGGGCGAGATGTCGCCGGATCGAAAATCGCTCTCTTCCGTGGACCGGAAGGGAAGCTGGAATTTCGCATTCAACTCCTCGCTCCACTGGCTGACGAGAGGCGATGGAACAAGGATCAGGGCGGATTTGACCATGCCCCTCAGGATGTATTCTTTGAGGATCATGAGAGCTTCAATGGTCTTACCGAGGCCCACCTCATCGGCGAGGAGGGCGCGGCCTCTGAAACGCTTCAACACCTTCCGAACCGTCTCCTCCTGGTACCAGAAAGAACGCACTCCCTGGAGCAGGTTGATGCAGATCAGATTTTCAAAGGCTTCGCTGAACCGGATGCGATAGCCGTCAAGGGCAAGGTCGTAATCATGCTTTGATGACCGTCTTCCTTCTTCCAAGACCTGCCGGAGGGGAAGGGGGTCGACTTCGATATGAACCTGGATCTCAGGGGGAAGGGAAACCTTTTCGACCTTTGGCGCCGTCGTATTTTCAAGGCGGCCATTTTCAAGGGCGTCTCCTTTCACCCCGGGTTGCTGCCTGACCGGCCTCTTTTCTTCTTTTGCGATCATGGCCTCGCAATAAAGCCTCTGCTGGTGCAAGGACTTAAGAATCGTTTTCTCGTTTCTTGCCCTCATCCCAGGAAGAATACGAATCGTTGCGTCAATGAGTTTTAGAGCATGAGGATACTGATGTGCGCTTAGGAGAAGGCTGCACAGGGCAATGGTCCCCCGAAGATCCAGGCCTTCCATCACGTGGAGCCTGAGAAGCGCTTTGAGTTCGACGTCGCTCCTGCCCAGGATATGCCCGAGACGGCCCAACTCAAAGAGGTACTTTTCGTTCCCGGGTTGGCTCCGGGCGGCCTTTTCCATCAGGCGAAGCGCCTTCTCTTGATTGCCATGCTCTACATTCCACATGGCTTCCCAGAAAAAGAACTCGCCTTTTTCATCCTGGCTGGACTGAAAAGCCTTTTGTCTTCTATCCTGCAGTTTCGCTTTTCTTTGCGCCTTTTTCCGGACAGGTTTCTTTGCTGCCACGCTTGCCCCTTGGTAGGAGGGTCTATTGAATTCTTCTTGTCCAACAAAAAATACAGGGTCTTGTCACCCCGAAGGATAAAGTCTGGCCAGACCAGACAAAATTGTCAAGATCTTTCAATAGGGGGTTTTCATGAAATGCCAAAGTTCCAGTAGGTTGCAGAGTTCAGGCGATAGTGGTATGGATACCAAGATCGTCACCGAAAGAAATCGATTCATCTTATGAACATCAAGGAGGCTGACATGGACAGCCATCAATTGGTTTGGAACGAGAAAGCGGCAAAAGATATTATCGAGCATTTGAGGAAGCGGCGCATGGAGGGCAGCTTTGCCGCCACGGCCGATCAGGCGCGAGAAGAGATTCTTGGCATGATCCCGAAAGGGGCCGTCGTGTTTCGCTGCGGGTCCATGACGGCAGCGGGGATGGGTCTTTGGGAGGCGATAGCCGGGTTGCCCGGTGTGAAGCTCATCGATCCCTACCAGGCTCAATTATCCAAAGAGGAGGGTTTGGAACTGCGTCGGCAGGGGCTCACGGCGGATGTGATGGTTGCGAGCACCAATGCGATCACTTTGGACGGAAAGCTTGTCAACCTCGACGGGATGGGGAACCGGGTGGCGGCCATGGCATTCGGACCCAAGAAGGTCATTCTGGTGGTAGGGATGAACAAGGTGGCCCCTGATTTGGACTCGGCTATGGCGAGGGTCAAAAACTACGCTGCGCCGGTCAATGCGATTCGCGTTGGTGTCTCTACACCGTGCGTCGAGACCGGCTTGTGCTCGGACTGCCGGTCCCCCCAGCGCATTTGCAACATGTGGAGCATCATCGAAGGCCACATGATCAAGGACCGCATCCACGTGAAGCTGGTGGGCGAAACCCTGGGCTATTAGCGGGGCTTCTCCGGAGTCTTGCTACGATTAGATCGTGTTCGTATCGCTCCTAGATTTATCTAAACTGAGTTCACTCGATCTCGGGCCAGGGGTAGGATAATGCACGGAAAACCTCGAAAATACCGCGCCCTGGTATCGTCGGACTGGAACGAATGTCTTGCCCCATGCGGGCCCTTTGATTTCATCTCCTTTACTTATCCGTCTCTGGCCTCCGACCTGGGGAGTATTTTCAAAAAGTACACGGGAAACGAAATCTCCTTGTCCGAGGCCACTCGAAGCATTGCATCCATTTTGCCTGCTCCCGTCACCGAAGAAGAGATGGACGCCTATCTGGACGCTTGCTTCGAGACCTACCGGGGCGTGCCTGAGCTCATGGAGTGGTGCCGCAAAAAGGACGTTCTTTTTATGATCAACACCACAGGCATGCAGGGGTATTTCCAGCGGGTCTTTAGAAAAGGGCTTTTACCCAAGGCGCCAGTCGTGTCCGCCCATCCGATGATCAGGTACAAGGAAGCAGAAAAGATACCTTCTCAATGGTACGACCTCTTTGAAATCCGGGACAAGCCGAGGAACACCCGAGAAGCCATGAACACCTGGGCCATCACTCCTGCCAAAACCCTCCTCATGGGCGACAGCGGCGGAGACGGGCCGCACTTCGAATGGGGTGCAAGAGCAGGTGCCTTTCTCGTAGGAAGCATGACCAAATGGTCCCTTGCGCAGTACTGCAAGAGCAGAGAGATCAATATAGACTGGTATTTTGGACCCCGCTACGCTCAGGGCGAGAAAAGGAAGGAGGAGCTGGAGCGAAAGGTCGATTTCACGGATCTCATCCCAGAAATCGAGCAATTGCTATAAGGTGCATATTCTCCAGTATAATTTCCCGGTCAATGTAAATTATCCGGAAGGCAATGGCTTCTGATCGATTTCAGTAGAACCTTGCCTGCCTATGCGAGGTCTTTCCAACCCGGCGCCGCTCGGGCCATTTCCTCCTGAAATGCAGGTCGCTTGGAATTGGCGCGCTTTATGGGACGAGCAAAGGCTTCCCACTCCTGGGGCGCCTTCTTTTGCCACCTGGATAGCTCTTTGCTTCTCTCCCCTTTCCCAGTAGAAGGTGGCCAGGTCGTGGAAGTCTCCACCGTACTTCATGTTGAGCCTCCGAAGTCTCAGATAGTCCTCATGGTCACCGATGCGCCGGTAGGTCCTGAGGGCCCGGATTTGCGCCCAGTCTTTACCTATGGTTTCGAAACACTCGGCAAGATAACGCCAAACGTCCTTGTCACGACAGGTTCCATAGGCAACCTCATTAAGCATATCATCCATTCCCGCATTCCTTGTCGTTCAGCAGGTTCAGATAAAAGTCCATCTTGCCGGCATGTTCGGGCTCAAAGGGCCCCACCTTCAGCTCGAAGGCGACCAGGGCCTTAAGGAAGCGGTGATAGAAAAGCAGGTCAATGAAATACTCCTTCTTCCCCAGGGTCAGCCGGTGTTGGCGGCCGATGAAGCAAAAGCCGTAGCCGAGCTCCAGGATAAAGTCCCTTAGCCGTTCGATGAGCCGGTCTTCCAGTGCCCTTTCCGTGAGTGCCCGGCGGATGCCCAAAAATTCGAGATTGTAGGAGCTCTTGAGCATTTCGTCGGCCTGCTCGGCCAGGTGCTCAGGCAGAGCAAGCTCGAAGTTGTGGGTCTTCTTCTCCGTCAATGCGCGTTCATACGCCCCGGCCTTGATCTGGTTGAGCAGGACATTGCGCGACCAGCCGAGACGGGCCGTGGCCCCAAGATACCAGAGCCGGGCCTCGGGATCGGTGAGTTTAGCCAGGGCGTTTGCATGGTGACCCCACGGCACTGCTGCAACCATTTCTCTCACAAGCTGTGAGAGATTTTCACTCTTTGGCGCCGGCTTCCCCTGCCTGATCAATTCTTTCACAAATTGTGAGAGAAATAGCTCATCGGTATGGTCCAGATAAAACTGGCGCATCCGCCACACGTTTTGAGGGGAAAAGCCGGACGATCCGGGAAATGCGGCCTTTAGATCGCGGGCCACCATTTCTACAACCGCGTCGCCCCAGTATTCCGAGAAAAACTGCCGCATGAGCCATACGTTATTCATTGGGCCAGTCCTTTCAACAACGCTTCGGCCTCCTTTTCCAACCGCCAAAAATCGGCCAGCAGTTCATCCGCCGGCGTCGGCGACTGGTAACGGTAGAAATACTTATTGGGAAGGATCTCATAGCCTAGTTGGGGGCTGTCCGCCCAGCGGATGATGGGTTTAGCGATCTCGCGTTTCAGAAAGGCCTCGATATCTTCGCCGTAGGGGATATACTCGTCGTCCTTCACATAGTGGCGGTGCGTCCACTCCACGGCGAGCACTTCCGGTTTGCCTTCCATTAGGGCCTTGAACTTTTTGGCGGCATTGTCCCTGGGGCCTAGGATGAGGCTCGCCGTCTTCTCAGTCTCGCTGCCCTTCATGCGCACGCGAAAGCTGAGATCACTCTCATAGAACTCCTGCTCCTTTTCAGGTTCGCCGCAGTGAATGCCTTCTCGTAGGGTTCGGAGATGGTCGCCGGCTGGTCGTGCTCGTCCAACTGCCAGAAGACCACGCACACCTTGTGGTAGGCAAAATCCGAGCTCTGGAAGATCTTCACACATTCATCAGCGTAGCCTTTGCTCCAGCCTTTCCGGTATCGTTTTTCGATCCAGGCCCGGTGCGCGTCGGTGATGCGGTTGCGCTTGTTGCCGAAGGACCTGGGTTCCTTTTCGTACTGTCGCCGGGCGTCGATCAGCATCACCCGGCCTTTATGGGAGGCGGGCTTGTCGTTGCGTAGCAGCCAGATGTAGGTGAAAATGCCGGTGTTGTAGAAAAGCTGGTCCGGCAGCATGACAATGGCGTCGAGCCAGTCGTTCTCTAAGATCCAGCGGCGGATCTCGCTTTCACCGGAGCCGCAATCGCCGTTGGATAGGGGCGAGCCGTTGAAGATAATGGCGATGCGGCTGGCGCCTTTACCCGGTTCTTTCATCTTGGCCAGCATGGTTTGCAAAAAGAGCAACGCGCCGTCGTTGACCCGCGGCATCCCGGCCCGGTAGCGGGTTGTTTTCAGCTTGCGCGCCTCGGCCTCATAACCGTCCTTGCCGCCCCAGGTGACGCCGAAGGGCGGATTGGAAAGCATGAAATCAAAACGGAACTTGGTTTCCGGGAGCTGGTCGCCCGGTTCCCGGCTGTGGGGGTCGTGGGGGATCAGCGAATTGCCAAGGTACACCCTGGCCTGCCGGTCATCCTTGATCAGGAGATCGGCCTGGCAGATGGCGTAGTTGGTGGGCGACATCTCCTGCCCATGAACGGTGACGAACTTTCCGACATTGGCCCGCTCGGCAGGTGTTGCGGCCCGATCAAGGAGATGCTCCTTGGCCACCGACAGCATACCCCCGGTTCCGCAGGCTGGGTCGTAGATTGAAATGTGACGGTCAGGGATCGGGATGTCAAGCAGCTCAACCATCAATCGGATGACCTCCCGCGGGGTGAAGTGCTCCCCAGCCTCTTCGCCGCTCTGTTCTGAGAAACGCCTCAAGAGTTCCTCGTAGATGTAGCCCATCTCCAGGGGCGAGAGCGTATCCGGGCCAAGTTCCAGTTCCCTGTACTGGTTGAGGATTGGCGCTAAGCGGTTGTTCTTCACCATCTGGCCTATGGTGGCCCGATAGTTGAAGTGCTCGATGATGTCGTCCACATTTTTCGAGAAGCCGTTGATGTAAGCGTGGAAGTTTTCCTCCAACAGGGTGTGATCCTCTTCGTAAACCTTGCGCAGCGTCCAATCCGTCTTGTTGGAGAAGGCGGCCGTGCTAGTCTCCAGGCCTTTCACCAGTTTGGCAAGCTGCTTTTCAGTGAGATTGGGGCGCTTGGCCTGGACCTCTGAGGCCTTCTCCTCGCGCCATCTGATGAGCACGCACTCGAGACGGCGGATCACGATGATGGGCAAAACGACATTTTGGTACTCGTAGGCCTTGAACTTGCCTCGCAGGCGCTCCGCAGACTTCCAGATCTCATTGGCAAGGTTGTCAAGCTTGGGTTTGTCGAGGGATAGGGCTATTCGGATTCCTGTCTGATGATGCGTTCGCAAAGGGATAGCGAAATGTGAGTCAATTATACTAAAACTCAATCATTTGTAAATCAGTTTGAGTGGGCAGGCATACTACTCGGTGATTTGGAGAGTGGAGAGGGGTTTCGTAGGCCAGTCGGTTGCCAGTCCTTCGGCTGACCATGCCGGCCTTGACCGGGATTGGACCGCCAGGAGAACCTTGGATGAACACTCCGCAACGCGACGAGTTCCGGCAGAGTTGAGATAGTCTCGGATCATTGGGTCTGAATCTCCGCCATCCGGTCGCATTGGCCCTGAAGGATGCGCAGATTTTCGATAAGCATGACCCATTCCATGATATCGGCGTCATCGCCAAACTTGCCCTCTTGATACTCCCGCCAAACCTGGTCGCTGTTTTTCCCGAAGCGGCTTTCGATTGCATCAATCTCTGCCCTGATCTTCTCCAGTTCGCGGAGGCACCTTTCTCTTTGGATCTGCACTAGTTTGTCGATGGTGCCCTGCACCACTTCCTTACCGAGCACTTCGGCGGCCCTTCTGGCATGAACCTCTATATCCATGGCTTAATCCTTCCTTCTTGGCAGCCTGTTCTGCAAGGAACTATCAGATGCAAAAACAGTCTGAACTAAAAAACGTAATTACATGCTTTATTTTAAATTCTATCACAAAGGGGCCAGGATTGCCATTTAACTGTCGACTGACGTTTCCCGCGTTTTACCAGCCGCGAGGGGCTGGTCGGCGGCGCGAGAGGCGACCCGGGATTGAAGCGCGTGACAGAGCCCCTGCCGGATTCCACTCAGGGGGTCTTGAGAACTCTATCGTGTGGGCCGACGTTTCGGAGGATGAGAAGGCCTATGGGACGACGTCAGGCTTCAGTCTTCTTAAGCTTCGAAACGGTATCCCATGCCTTTCGGGTCGTTGCGCGAAGGTTGAGGGGGCCTTCTGATTTTTCCCAGTTGCCGACCGTAACTGAGCTCACCCCGATAAGCTTCGCGAATTGGGCTTTTGTCATTTTCAGTTTTTTGCGAACTCTTGCCACGGTCTTGCCGGTAACCGCGAGGTTCTTAGGTGCAACGGGCGTGGCCTTTATTGCCTTTGGAAGGCTTTTCTTGGTAACGGCAGCGGGGAGGGTTCCTTCCCCGACCGTCCCGGTTCGATCTTTGACCTTCTTCTTGCTCGGCTTTGCTGTGGACTTCGGCGCGTCCTTCATCTTGGGGGCAGGCTTAAGCTTTGCTTTGGGCGTCCGAGCCCGTGGCGAAGGCTTCTTTTTTCCGGCGCCGGAGACGGCTCTTTTTGCAGCGGCTTTCTTTGAGGTCGCTTCTTCCTCCTCTGTCATCTCAATGCCGAAGAGGTGCGAGAGCTCGCTTTCTGCAATGCGCATGGCCCCATCTGCCCGGGAAACACTCGATACAGCCGCAATGCCGGCCTCTTCGGTGATCAGCGCTTCATGGTCCACCCCTCGCAAGAGAAAGAGCAGATCGGGCTTCTCATCGAGTCTTGCTCCCACCCCGTATAAGACCGCTGCCACGTGCTTGCACATGACGGCCCAGTCGGGACAGGAGCAATGAAGGGAAATCTCCCCCGGGTTGGGAAATAGACCCTGGTCTCGGTCCGTGACCACGGCCATGACGCTCTTCGACAGTTTACCCTGCAGCAATTCAAGCATAGACCCGATCTGACCGGCGCAGCGTTTTTTGACTTGAGCCCATTTCTTTGCCGGGAGTTCCTTGATCTCTATGTTCACGTTATAGAGCTCGGAACCGCTGACCATGGCTTTGACGGAACCTTCGGCGATTTCAAGGTGACAAACCGAGCCGTTCCGGACGTATGTGCGGCCGCGGGGCAGTCGATTTGCATAGTCGCTGAATTTCTCCAGGTGGTCGCACCACGCCTGTCCCCAAAAGGATCGCGCAATCTTTCGACCTGCGATCTCTACGGGCTGGATGCACAACCCCTTCTTGCTAAGTTTTTCCATCTTGCTCCAGGCCCGCGCTCGCCGCGCCGCCACGGGAACATAGGGTCTCCATCCGTACCAGCTCATCTTCTCCTCCTATAGGCCGGCTCTATCAATGTTGAGAGCCACCAAATCAAGCAACTCTTTATCCCCCATTTCGGTCAACAGGGTTTCGGCACCGGTTTTCAGGATGCCGTCGGAAAGCTCCTTTTTTTCTTCCATCAGCTCGTCGATTTTCTCCTCCACCGTACCCCGGCAGATAAACTTGTGCACGAGCACATTGCGCTTCTGGCCGATTCGAAAGGCGCGATCCGTGGCCTGGTTCTCCACGGCCGGGTTCCACCACCGGTCAAAGTGGATGACGTGCGATGCCGCAGTAAGGTTGAGCCCCGTGCCGCCCGCCTTGAGGGAAAGCACGAAGTAAGGCGGGCCCTCCTCTCTCTCAAAGGCGTGGATCAAGTCCTTGCGTTTCTTTACCGGGGTGCCGCCGTGCAGGACAAGGCCGTCGCGAGCAAAGATTTCCGCGAGAAAAGAAGCCACCGGTTCGGTCATCTCGCGGAACTGGGTAAACACAAGCACTTTTTCCTGTCTCGATGCAATCTCTTCGCAAATGGACCGGAGGCGTTCATACTTTCCGCTTTCAGCCGGGTCATACCCTCTGTCGCCCAGGAGCTGGCTCGGATGATTGCAGATCTGCTTGAACCTGAGCAAATAAGAGAGGACCAATCCGCGACGTTTCATGCCTTCGATCCCATTGAGGGAGCGGGCCAGGTCCTCAACGGACCTGGCGTAAAGGGCGGCCTGCTTCTTGGTCAGGCCGCAGAAGGTTTTCACCTCGGTCTTATCGGGAAGATCGGCGATAATGGTTTTGTCGGTCTTGAGCCGGCGCAGGATGTAGGGCTGAACAAGCCTGCGGAGCGGTCCATATCGATCCTGCTCCCGTTGCTCGAGGGCCTTTGAAAACTCCTTGAACTTACGCGCTGAACCGAGGAGTCCGGGGCACAAGAAATCGAAAATGGACCATAGATCGGAGAGGCGGTTCTCAACAGGGGTGCCCGTGAGTGCAATCCTCGCCTGAGCCTTGAGTTTCTTGACCGCCTTTGTCTGGTCGGCGCCAGGGTTTTTAATGTTTTGAGCCTCGTCGAGGATCACGAGGCCCCATTCCATATCCAGCAACCATTGCTGCCTCAAAATCATTCCGTAGGTGGTCAGGACCAGGTCCTTACCCCCAAGAACACGAACGGGATCTTGGGCCATGTGGGCCAGGTTGCTCTTATCCGTCTCAGAGGGATGAACAAAGCAAGGATCGAGGGTCGGAGCAAAGCGTTTTATCTCTTCCCTCCAGTTGGCGAGAAGCGAGGCCGGCAGTACCAGAAGCGAAGGCTTGTCGCCATTCTTTCCACCTTCCTTGAGGCTTGCCAGGAGCGAGAGGACCTGGATGGTCTTCCCCAGTCCCATATCATCGGCAAGGCATGCGCCAAGGCCTAAAGACGAAAGGAAACGGAGCCACGTGTGCCCGACCGCCTGGTAAGGGCGGAGGGTCCCGTGAAAACTCTTGCTCCCTATGGTTTTCCCGTCGAGCGATTCAGGGTCGCGAAGGCCTTCGAGGACCTTGGAGAGCCAGGTCCCTGCATTGACAAAGGCCCAGTCGCGATCTCTGTCCCGCAGCGCGCCGTCCGATCCAAGGTCTGAAGGCGCCCCTGCCAGGAGGCGCATGCCTTCAATGAAGGATATGCCGTCTTCACCGGCTTGCTTTTCTACATGCTTCCAATGGGCCAGGGCCTCAGAGAGCTTTTCCCGATCAATTTCCACCCACCTGCCTTTCAAATTCACAAGGCCTTCTTCGGCCTCCATCAATTGCCGCCATTCAGCTTCCGTCAAATGCTCTTCCCCAAGGGCAACGTCAACCCTGAAGTCCAGCATGGTATCCATGCCCAGCCGGTTCCGCTTCTTTTCTCCCATGGTAACGACCACGCGAGGTTTGGGACGCTTCTTCCACCAGTCCGGAAGGCGTACCAGAAGGCCGCTCTCCTCAAGGAGCGACACATTCAAGAGGAAATGATAAGCCTCCTTCGGAGACCAGGCGAGAGGGTGAAACACGTCCTTAGAGTCGACGAGTTTCTTGATAAAAGGGCTTTTCTCGGAAGCCGCCTGTACAGGCGAAAGAAGGCTGATGAGGGCCTTCTTGTTTCGTTGGCCGGCATACTCCTGCAGCGCCCTGCCGAGGGGCTGGTATTGCACGCGACCACCTCTGGAAAGGCGTGGCGCATACGTGGCAAGGAAGGCAAAGGGGAAGTCGGGGTTGCTCTTATTCTCTGCGAGGTGAAAGCAAACCCGCCCGACCTGTTGCCAGATGGGTGCGTGTTTCTTCAGCCACCCGGATGGTCCCAGGCCCGACAACGATATCTCTTTTCGCACCCACCCATCCAGCTCGCCCCAGAGGTTTTGAAGGAGGCCGGTGTTCAAATACTCTCCGCCCTGCATGGGGGGTGCGCCAAATAGAATGGGTTGGATTTCCAGCGACTGGGGCGGGTCGATAGGATCAAGCGAGTCTCCTGCGGATTCGGGCGTGCGGCAGAGGTGAGTCAAATAACGGCAGGCAAAATCCCGCCAAAAGGAAAGGGAAGGAGATAAAGGGGTATCGGAGATTGAGGCGGCAAGAGCAAAGAGGCCGGAGGGCTGCGAGGAGGAGAAGGCATCAAGGACCTTTTTCATCCAAGCCCCGGGTGTGGCAGCTTCCTCTCCTTCGCCCTCTCTGAGCCGTAAATGTCCGGCCGGTGTCAGAATAAGCTCATAACTCATTTGTTTTGAATGACCTCTTCCTATGGCTCACCAATTCTGTCCTATCCATGAAGCGGACGGTCGAGCGCTTTCAAAGAGGTTTCCACCATGATTTCCGCCAGGGTGGGATGGGCATGGATCGTACTTGCCAGGTCCTGAACCGTGGCTCTCATTCGAACGGCCAATGTCGCTTCAGCGATCAGGTCGGTGGCGTGGGGGCCGACAAGATGAACCCCAAGAATCCTGCCGCTGTCTTTTTCCGAAACGATCTTGGCCTCACCGGCAATCTCTCCTATGACCTGGGCCTTGCCCAGAGATCTAAAGAGCACGGTGTCCGAGCGGACATCGCAGCCCTGCTCCAGGGCCTGGGCTTGGGTCAACCCGACGTTGGCAATCTCGGGCGAGGTGAAGATAGCGCTCGGCACGGCGCTGTAATCCATGGCGCGCTCTCCTCCCATCGCATTATCCGCGGCTACCGCGCCTTCGGCGGAGGCCACGTGGGCCAGCATGATTTTGGAAGGCCCCAAAAGATCCCCGATGGCATACACATCAGAAGCACTGGTTTCCATCCTCTGATTGGTTGCCACCCAGCCTTTATGATCCACCTGCACACCAAGGCGGTCGAAACCCTCAAGATTGGTGCTGTTGGGGGTGCGGCCGATGCAAACCAATATTTTGTCCACAGTCTCTGAAAGGGATTTGTCATTTTTCTCAACAGGGCTTTCCAAGAACGGCGAAGGGAGGATGGTCGCACGCAATTTGCCGTCTACCTCGGAAAGACCCTCCAACGTATGGTTGACGATGAAATTGATTTTGCGCTTTTTCATTTCCCTGTGAAGCACCTTGGAGCAGTTGTCATCCACCGAAGGCAAGGGCAGCAGGCGGGAGAGAGCCTCGACCACGGTCACCTTGGATCCCAGCGCTGAGAAGAGAAATGCAAACTCGCATCCGATGACGCCGCCGCCCACAATCAATAGGGATTCGGGAACTTCGTGCAGATCAAGGGCATGGTTGCTGGAAAGGATCTTCTTTCCGTCAAAGGGTATGCCCGGCAGATGCAAGGGCTTGGTGCCGGTCGCCAAAATGAGTTTGTCCCAGGGCACTTCCAGTTCCGGGCCTTCCAGCGGCCGCACCGCAGCCAGGCCTTTTTCCTTGATGGACCCGGTCCCTTTCACGTAGCGGATGTGATGGTGCTTCAACAAATCGAGGATACCTTTTCTCTGATCCTGAATGACCTTGTTTTTTCTTTGGATCAGGCGCGGCATGTTGGGACGGATGTTTCCCTCGACGGCGATCCCGAACGCGTCGGCCTTTTTGATTTTTTCCAGCAGATCCGCCGTCGTAATCAGGACCTTGGAGGGAATGCATCCCCAATTCAGGCAGGTGCCTCCCACGTTTTCCTCTTCGATCAGGGTCACGTCGGCGCCAAGCTGCGCCGCCCTGACGGCGGCGATGTATCCTCCGGGTCCTGCGCCCAGGATGGTGATTCTAGTCGGCAAAGGCGAGTTCTCCTTTTCGGCATTTCCGAGTCTTTTACGAGACCGTCAACCTTGATTGACAAACTTCATAGCCCTTTTCCGTCCGCTCGTCAAGTCCTCTGGGGCCAAGGCCCACATGACAATTAGAGAATCCACCTGCGTTTTATGTTTCGGAGGCTCCAGCCAAAAAGAAAGATGCAGAAGGCGCCGAGGAGAACAAAATCGAGGGCAAAGGACATGGCGTTCTTGCCGCTGAAGGCGCCGTGGAGAATGTCGGCGCCGTAAGTGATGGGAAGGATATAGGAAAGGGGTTTGAGCACAATGGGCAGTCGGTCGATGGGAAAGAAGAGCCCGCAAAGAAAGATCATGGGGAAGCGAAAGAAGTTGGAAAAGGTTTGGGCCTCGAACACCTCGCTCACGGAGACTGCGATGAAGAGGCCCAGAAACGTGGAGGACACCGCAATAAGGAAGATGGCGGGCACTGCCGCGCTCCATGCAGCCTGAGAAAGGTCGGTCAGAAAAGCTGCCAGGATGATGGGGACGAATGCGTTCACCGTCCCGAAAAGGATGGCCCCTGCCGTCTTGGCCAGCATCAGGAGTTCCAGGGGGATTGGCGCCAAAAGAAGGCGATCAAAGGATCGCCCCTTTTTCTCAAAGGTAACCGTCACGGCCAGGAGGGATGTGGCGCCGAAGAGAATGGACATGGCGATCACGCCCGGGAGGAGCACCAAAACGCTGTCAAAGCCGCTGCCGGATTTGATGAAAAACATGCCTGTCCATGCAAAAGGGAAAATCAGTCCCCAGCTTATATTGGGCGGTTTGAGGTAATAGGCGCGCATGTCTTTGAGCAGGATGTTCCAGAAAGCGATCCAGTGCTTCATGACCCGCCCCCTCCCTTTTCCTTTTCCTTCTTCATGAGCCCCGCCTCGATGCCCGTGATTCGGACAAAGACGTCTTCCAGGGAAGGGCGCATCCTGCGGGCTTCCATGACCTCCAGCCCCTGGTCTTCCAGAAAACGCACCAGGGGTCCCACATGAATCGGTTCGCTTGACTCGACGCGAACCTGTCCGCCGTCAAGAATCTGGAAGGCAAGATTTGGAAAGGCCGCGGCGAGCTTTTCATGCAAAGCCGGTCCGGAGTTCAATACGACAAGCTGCATCACATGCTTTTCCTGAATCGGCTGGATGAGGTTCTCCACCGTATCTGTGCCTACGATTCGTCCTGACACGATGAAGGCGATGCGGTGACAAAGCCGTTCGGCCTCTTCGATGTAGTGGGTGGTGAGAAACACGGTCGTACCTTTGCGATTGAATTCGGCGACGAGCTGCCGGATCTGCCTGGCGCTTGCCACGTCGATACCGGTGGTGGGCTCATCGAGAAAAAGGATGGGCGGATGATGAATGATTCCGGCCGCAATGGTGAGCTTTCGCTTCATTCCCCTGGAGTACCCGGCAAACTTTCGGCCCCCTGCATCGGCGAGGCCGAAAGTTTCCAGGAGTTCCCGGGCGCGGCTGGTTCTTTCCTTTTTGCCCATGCCGTAGAGGGATGCGCAAAAGCGAAGATTTTCAAACCCCGTAAGTTCAGGGTAGAGGTTGCTTTCATCCGGAACAATGCCGATGAGGTGTTGAGCGGCCTTGGGGTTGCCCGTGCAGTCGATGTCCGCGATACGGATAGCGCCTGCGTCGGGCCGGGCCAGGCCGGTGAGCATGTTGATCGTGGTGGTCTTGCCGGCCCCGTTGGGGCCTAAGAAACCGAACAGTTCCCCCTCGGCCACCTCGAAGCTCACATCCGCAACCGCCCGGACCTCTCCGAATTGCTTGGCCAATCCCTTTGCGGCAATCGCAATATTTCCCGTCACTTTTTATCCTTTTTCTGCGTGGTGCAGGGATGGCTTTTCACATCCCCGTGGCAGTCCCTGATTTGCTCAGGGGTGCACTCCTCGGGTTTGCCCTTCAGCTTTTCAGGGCGCTCACAACAGCACTGGCACATGGCTTTCACCTCCTTTCCTTCGTAACCTTTTGTACCGGCATATAGACGAAGACACGGTTCATCCGAAACCGTCGATCGGAGCGCCAACCGGCCGAGTTCTTTGATGACCTCTTCCAAGGCGCCCTTCCGGACCGAGTAGTGCATCCAGTACCCGCGCTTGTCTCCTTCTACAAGGCCTGCCCTCTTCAGAATCTTGAGATGTTGGGACACGGCCGCTTCGGAAACGCCAAGCTGCCGGGCCAGTGCTCTTCCGCAAAGATTCTTGGCCAAGAGCAGGTCAAGAAGCCTGAAACGGGTCTCGTCGGACAAAGCCTTCAAGACTGTGATAAGTGGTCTCATAAAAACCGAAATCTTAATTAAGCCGACACTTAATTGGATCATAAGGCTTTGTCAAGAAGAAACTCAAAGTCCGAGCAAAATAGTTGACAGTTTTGCAGTGCCAATGCAAAATTTCCGCATTCCTCACTCCCTTTCCCCTCACTGAAGAGATCAGCGCCGTGCCGGGCAGCCTGATCGATCAGTATTTATAGAGGCGGTCCACGGCACAAGGTACAAGGTGCATGGTATGGCAACGGAAATTAGAAGCTCGTAGGGGAGAGGGGTTTACTTGTCCCGCCATAGCCTTGGCGAAGGCGGAACCCCTCCCGCGGGCGGGCATAAAGCCCGCTCCTACATTCTTGTACGCCTCCGGCGTACTTGCACGCCTCCGGTGTGTTCATGCGTGGGGGTGACCGCCCTCCGGGTCATGAGCGTTTACGAAGCGGTCAAGAATGGAGAGGATTTCATGGTTGAGCAGGGTGTCATCAGGCCGCCGAGCGAGGCCCACAGCCTCCTTGTCAGGGTTACCAGGAACTGTCCCTGGAACCGGTGTGTATTCTGTCCCGCCTATAAGGGCGTCAAGTTCTCGCGGCGCAGTGTGGAGGAAGTCAAGGCAGACATCGATGCCATGGCAAAGGAGTATGGGAAACACAGTGCCATGATCAAAACGGCATTCCTCCAGGATGCAGACAGCCTTATCCTGAAAACGGAGCAGATTCTTGAAATCCTCCGGCACATGAAAGCCAAATTTCCCAACCTTGAGAGAATTACGACCTATGGGCGGGCCACCACGCTGAAACGCAAGAGTGTCCAAGAGTTCGTGCAACTGAAGGAGGCAGGGCTCACAAGGATTCATGCGGGGCTGGAAAGCGGTTCCGAAAAAGTGCTCAAGATGATCAGGAAGGGCATTACGCCCGAAGATATTGTCGAAGCGGGCAGGAAGGTGATGGCGGCCGGCATCTCCCTTTCCGAATACATCATGCCCGGTGTCGGCGGCCGCGCCTTGAGCGAAGAACACGCCCGGGAAACGGCGCGCCTTCTTAACCAGGTCAGGCCGGATTTTATAAGGGTTCGCACCTTTGCGCTTCCTCCCAAATCGCCGATGAAAAAGATGGTCGATGAAGGCTCTTTTTCGCCCATGACCGACGAGGAGATCGTGGCCGAAATCAGGCTCCTCGTCTCATGCCTTGATGAAATGCACAGCTTCTTCTCCTGCGGCGATTACAGCCCCAACCTTCTCATGGAAGTGAACGGATACCTGGACGAAAAAAAGGCCGACATGCTCCGCGAACTCGACAAGTTTCTCCGTCTTTCACCGGAACAGAAAAAGGTCTACTCCCTGATCCGGCGATCCGGTTCCATGAACTACCCTGTCGATATCGTCCTTGATGAAAAGGTCATGAAGGAGGTGCTGCCTGAAATCGAAAGGCTGGAGCAGGGCGACCCGGAGGGATTCAACCGCTACATCGAGACGCTTATGTCCTACATGATCCCCCAGCCCCAGACCGACGAGGAGTGGGATTGAAGCCGAATGCTTGCCCCCGCAAGTTTCAGCCACCTGCCGGCCGGCGACGATTCCGTGGATTGAAGAAACGTACGGTCGGCCACTGCGCCGACCTCCGGCAGGCAGGGTCGCCCCGGTACCAGGGTCTTCGACCTGCCCTACGTCGCGCAGGGCAAGATCGAAAACTTCCTCAAGGACGGCCCGGCGCCGGCTGGATCTGGAGAATCGGGCCTTGTTCCCCAGGGTATACAGGAACGTGAACCGGATCTGTCGCAACCTGCCGAAGAGCAGGAACGTGGCTCCCGGCTTTCCTCATATCATCCGAAATGTGGAGATATGCAGATCTGGAGAATACTTGTTGTCCCGTCTGCGCGCGGTCTCGACAATGCTGCGGATGACCATCCGCAGGCTGCTCGGCGCTGCGCGCCTCACAACCAGCGGATGCAGCAGCCAATCCGGTCGGCAAGCAAGCTTGCCTCCGGTCTCGCTGCTGATCTGCAGCCTTGTGTGCAAATAAGGAGGCTGTTGCAATGACCCACCGAAATCGGTCTATAAGGCGTTTTTCGAGGGCAAAAAGGCGACTGTTAGATAGAGTCTATGGCCAGGGCAAAGCGACACTAAATTTCGACCTCCGGGATGCTGTTGCTGACTATAAGGCTCTTTTTGAGGCTGAAAACGACGATATAGACACAGGAAACACCTCTTGCCGGGACATTAATAGCGAATAATCAAGGATTTTGCGCGATCCGAGCGACGCGACACAACATATTAGCGTTTAGGCTCCCTGTAAAACGAAAGGAACTCTTTAGGTGATGCAATCTTAATGGCCCTGCGACACCGCCATTTGGACTTCATGTGTCCCTCGAATTGTGGTAGGATATGCAAAACTGAAGGACAAGCGATGACAACGAAAGAAATAATCTATCCCAAATCGTTGAAGGATATCCCTCTGTGGCGAAGACGCCAAATCACCCGGGATATTCTTTGGTTTTCACGCTTTCCGCCTTGCGAAAGACTGGAGCATATAGACAGAGAATGGGCGGAGATACAGGACTTTGTGGAGAAGTTCGGTTTTCAAAAACATGGAACCAGAAAAAGAAGTCAACCTCCTGGAAGTCATTCGTGAGTTTAATCGCCTTGAAATTCGATACTTGATCATCGGACGCAGGGCCGTGATTCTCTATGGTGGGCCTGTCCTTACCGGCGACAACGACATCTGGATCCATCCTGCAGATAAGAGAAAGACTCTCTCTTTGTTGAAAGAAAAATTCGACTTTGAGCTCTCCCATTCGGTGGATACCAAGCGATCCATCGTCACCGGTTTTTCGGGAATGAAAAAATTTGATCTTTTCTTTCATAAGAGCGCCAGCACCATTGAAAACGAAAAGGTCGAGTTCGATGAATGCTACAGGAATTCAGTGATGGTTAAGGATCTTACCAGGAGCATTTATTTCAGAGTTCCTTCCATCGATGACCTCATCCGCCTGAAAAAAATCAGAGGTCCTAACGTGCGTGACGAACAGGACATTGAATACCTGCTTAAGGCAAAGCAACTCTATAAGAAAACCTGATTCTTCGCTCAGTCCGGCTGTCCCGCCTAAGGATTGATAAATCCGTACCCCGCCTGACCCCTCCCGGTAGGAGCGACCTCTCCTTCGACTTTGCTCAGGACCCTGAGGTTCTCGAAGGGCCGGTCGCGATGGTATCGCAAGCAGGAGCTTGCTCCTACAAGAAGATGGATCGGATAAGCGAGCGAATGGGTGTCAAAAGTATTATGGGACTGTTTATAGGTGGGGATTTCATGATTGTGTTCAGCAGGATCGTAACATCCATTGACAGTGTTCATCGTCCCATAATTGTCACGACACCCTTTCTAAATCTCTCCTGACCTCCCTTTGTTAAAGGGAGGCCGGGGGAGATTTCTTCCGGCAACAAGAGTGCGGGCGTCTCGACATTGCCCGGATCGGAATCCTCTGACTCAATAACGCGCGATCATTCGGGGGCCGGGATGTGCCTCGCAAGCCAGTCATTAATAAAATCGGCCAGTTCTTCCATCCGGGCCGTGCTCATACAGGCGATGTTCTCGGAAAGAGCCTTGGTTTTTTCTTCGGGCAGGTCGAGGGTCTTGTTAAGCATGAAACCGTCCACTTCACCCGCATCCAGCAACAGGCCGCAGCCGCCGGCCGCGCCGAGAAACTCATCTCCGTAAAAGATGGGCACCACGACCTTGGACAGGCCTGCATCGCACTCGCCGATCACGGGCTTTTTGGTTTTGCGGGCCTCGTTGGCCAGGCTCATGTGGGCCACGGCGCAGATATAGCTCTGGCCGCGGTCGTCAGCCTTGATCACCGGGCAGAGCCGGTTGGCCCAACGCTTGGTATCCGTGATCCGGATCCCGTTGATGTCAAACACGCTGGCTTGCAGGCCTGAGCGGGCAAAGATTTCATCTTCGAGGGTTTTCCATGTTTCCAGGGGTAACAGGTCAGTCAGTTTCATGTCTTCTCCTTGAAGGTATCAGAAATAGTATCGCGCCCTCAATTCTATGCGGTAGTCATTTTGCTTTTCGCCGTACTCGGTGTAATGCCCGCCGGCGAGGACGGCGCCTTTCAGTCGCAGTTCCAGGTTGGTGATGCCCGTGTAGACCAACTCCGGCGCAAGAGAGAAGCTTTGATCATCGATATTGAAGATCCAGGTTAGGGAGGGGGTGAAGTAAAGAATGTCGAAGGGCTCTTTCTGGCTGATGCGGAGGTAAAGGTAGTCTTTCATGGGGTTCATGCCGTACCGGCCTTGGGTCAGGCCGGAGGCTCTCCGCAGCAGGGCGTCGTCGCCTGTTAATAAATACGCGTCATATCCCTTGTCGATAAAGGCAAAGTAGTCTCTCACCTCTTCTTCCGTCAAGCCTGTCCCATTTCGGTAATACTCGAAGATGTAGGTGGTTTCCCGGGCGCTCAGATACCGGATGCCCAAGAGGTAGCTCCAGACGTCGCCGCGGGATTCAAAGAGCCTTCCATCTTGGTCAATGTAGACCTTACGGAAGTCCCGGATCCATGCCAGCTCACCGTGGATCTCAAAATTGGTCGTGATGTTGCGGGAAAAATCAAAGCCGTAACGGGAAGACTTGCTCCCCCCAGAAAGAAACATGAAGTCAATGTCCGTATCAAGAAAGAGGAAGTAGAATTTGGCTGCAACATTGAGGTGGCCGGCCGCACCAAAATCCTCGTTCATGTCTCCATAGACAGGGACAAGGGCGGGCGTGAAGGAGAAGGTCTTGAGGGGGCCGTCAAAGCTCCGGATATAATCCAGGGAGGCCATGAAAAACCCCTCCAGAGCAAGGGCCGGGTCATCCGGGTCCTTGGGCCGGTCCACAAAGGCTGCCGGGTTCCAGGCATACCCCTTGCCCCACTTCAGGGTTTTCTTTCCCATGTCCACGGTCAGGGACGGGGAAGGTCTCAGGGACAGGAAGCCTTCGTAGAGGGTCGTTTTACCGGACCAGCCTTCATACGTATAATTCAGGTTGTTGTTGACCCTTGCAAAGGCGCGGGCCATGCCCTTTTCATAGCTCCCGTCCAGTTGAAGGGTCATGTCGTACTTTTCAAGGGTTGAACCCTCGTCCAGGTCGTAGAACCTGAGTTTATAAAGGGCCGCGTCCTTGTCCGGCTTAAAAAGAATCGGGTTGATCTCGGCATACCCGCCCAGGTGGTAGGGCTTTTTTTCGACTTCATCGAGATCGAAGGTGTACTCTTGGGCCTGGCAAGGGGCAGGGACCAAGAAGGTGAATGAAGCAAGGAGTAGCAGGGAAAGGATCCACGGCATTATCGCAAAGACTCCAGGTTGGGCATGAAGGTCAAAGTAAACACTTCGTCGGCCAGTTCCCTTTTCTTGAAGTTCGCAAAGAGCATGACCGATTTGTACCCTTTGTAAAGGGGGCTGTCCGTCTCGACGGTGGCCGGTCTGACGATGCCTTCCCCGAAGTCCTGGATGTCCCTAAAGTAGATGGTCTTGATCAACATGGAAGCCTCGGTCAGGCACTCGATCTTGGTGGGTGACACCTTCACCTTGTCCACCCACATTTTCAACTGATCGTAGGCCACGGTCTTTGTCTTTGCTTTGAGGTGAAGAAGATACTCCTTCCCCTGATCCTCCACTTGGGAAACATCATATTCGACCGAGTAATCGAGCTGCAGGATGTCCGAGTTGTTGAAAACCCCTCCAATCACGGACTGTAGGCTCGTGATTCGAATCGGCTTCCCAACATTCGGAATGTAAAGCCACATGTTTTCTCCCAGGCGAAGCGTGCTGCGGCCTTTCTCACTGGCAGGGGATATGAATAGGCCTGCAATCTTGTCTTCCCCCTTCTTGACCGTGAAAAGAACGAACTCTTTCTTTTTTCCGTCCGGTTCCATGTTGATGAGTTTGCGATAGAGTTCATAGGATTCAGGGGCCAGGTTTTTGTCGACCTGCTCCAGAAGCTCTGTGCCGTCCAAGGCAAAGGCCGGGACGGAAAATAGCAAAGCAATAATCAAAATAACGGTTTTTAGCATCGTTTTCCTCTCTCCCTCGCGCGTAATTTCAGCTCTTATTTCTTCGCTTCCAGGGCCTTCTTTAAGGCTCCTTCAGCACTCCCTTGAAACTCCATGTATTCGATGCTTCTCTCCTTCATGGCTTCGATCATGTTTTTCCCGAATTCCCCGGCCACAACCAGGGTCACTCCCTTTTGAGCCAGAAAGGGGACGACCGAGGCGCCGGCCTGTTTCCTGGCTGCTTTGTAAGGGTTATCGACGGCTTCCAATAACTTGCCGGCGCCGTCAAATATCAAAAAATAGGGGCTGCGGGCAGCCACCCCGCTCACCTCGGCGGTCGGGGTGTTTCCCTCTGCGGCCACGGCAATGTTCCCTTTGTTCTCGGCACAAACAGGGTTTATCATGAGGAAAGCCAGAAATAAAACCGATATTCCTATTTTTTTCACTCCAAGACCTCCCTTTAAGAAATGTTTTGAAATTCGAATTTTTCGCTTGTCACACCCTTGTGAATCGCAAATGTCAACGGCAAAGCAAACAGGGCGGCGCACAAATACAAGCGCAAGAAGAGTTTTGTCATTGCGAGGAGCGCAGCGACGAAGCAAGCCGACTTGCAATACAAGTCGTCCTGAGGCCGCCGGAGGCGGATCGAAGGATCTTTCCGTATCAAGAGGAGATCCCTTGTTACTCTCGGGACAGTGCTTCGCACTGGATTGCCACGCTTGTCCGCCTCTGGCGTGGCCCTTTGGGCTCGCAATGACAACTTAGTTACTGCGCTTATATTGGCAGCCTGCTACACGTATCCCAACGCCTGGATCGGGTCCATGCGGGATGCTTTGAAGGCCGGTTGAAGGCTTGCTACGACCGCCACGGCAATGACAATCCCAGAAATCACCACAAGGTCCTGTAGGTTTACGGCGGTGGTGAGAACAATGCCCGTTTGCCTGCCGAAATCATAGGTGAATCCTGCCGCGTTGACGACATAGATCATAGCAATGCTCAACAAACTCCCGATGGCTGCACCGACGGCGCCGAGGAGGAATCCTTCAATCAGGAACATGGAAAGGATTCTTCTCGGCAGGGTCCCTATGGCTGCGATGGTCCCGATTTCTCTGACTCTCTCGTAGACCGCCATGATCATCACGTTCATGATGCTGATGAGCACGACCGCGATAAGCATGAGTTTTATAAAGAAGGTCATGATGTCGATCATGCGGGCGATATTGTAAAAGGGAGAGAGGTTTTCCCATGTGTGCACCTCAAAGATGGGCTTTCCTTCTTTGTTCACCTCGCGGGAAAGATCGGCTTCCAGTTTGCGGTAAACCTCCTGAAGCCTGTCGAACTCTTTAAGTCTTATAGCGATTTCGCTGATTTCCATCTCTTCCATCCTGAGGATTTCCACAGCATCCTCCATGTGAACATAACCGTCCCTACCCCCGGGGCCGGTGGCACTTTCCAGGATGCCTCCGACCTTGAGCTGCTTCCCATTGACGGAGCCGTCTTTGTTGGTGGCAATGACTACCACCATATCCCCGACTTTTACTTTCATGCCCCTTGCAAGGAGCTCAGGCACCAGGATTTCTCCCTTGTTAAGCTTCTTCTCCCCTTCGGTGATCCTTGGCAGGAGCAAAGGAACGGTTTTCGCCTCCATTTCAGGGTCCACCCCGTTCAGCCTGATATTCGTGGTTTCCAGGAAATTGCTGAACATGCCGCCGAACTTGATCCTCATGGAGTAGGCTTCAATCTCAGGGGTGCCCTTTAAGAGGGTTTCCACCTTTTTGGCGGCCCGGGCTTTCATGTTCATGGTCAGAGGCAGGGTGTCTATGGCGGCCAGGTAGCCTTTTCTGTGGATCTGCATATGTCCCACAAAGGAATCCGTAATCTGGCCGATCATCAGCGTTTTGAAGGACCCGGTGACGGCCATGAACCCTGTCACGAACAGGACGCCTACGACAATCAGCGACAGGGTCAGCAAGGTCCTTCTCTTGTACCTGAACAAATTCCTTCCCGCGATTTTGATAAGGTTACCCATTGCTGTGCCCTCCCCCGGTTCCGTTGGTCTTCAAGGCGCCATCCTCCATTGTGTAAATGGTTTCAGCCTCGCCGATGATGCGGGAGTCGTGGGTGGAAAACACAAAGGTGGTGTCCAGCACCTCCCGGATCTTTTTCATGAGAGCGAGAATGCTCATGGCCGTATCCCGGTCGAGATTAGCCGTGGGTTCATCGGCTAGAACAAGCTCCGGATGGGTCACCAGGGCCCTTGCAATGGCCACGCGCTGTTTCTGCCCGCCCGAGAGCTGGTCCGGTCGCTTTTGCTGCTGGTCGCTCATTCCTACCGCGGCGAGAAGATCCTGAACCTGTTTTTTTCGTTTTGCAGCAGGGACATTCTGAACCATGAAGAGCGGGTATTCCACGTTTTCATAGGCGGTCAGCACCGGGATCAAATTAAAACTCTGAAAAATAAACCCGATGTGCTTACCCCTGAAAAGCGCCGCATCAGTCTTGCCAAGGCTCGACACATCCATCCCGGCCACGAGGAGCTTGCCTCCTGAAGGCTTGTCGAGACAGCCGATGAGATTGAGCAAGGTCGTTTTGCCGCTCCCCGACGGCCCGATGATAGACAGGAAGGCCCCTTTTGGAATAGAAAAAGTGACCCCCTTCAAAGCCCTCACCGGCACTTCCCCGTTCTGATAGACCTTGCTGACGTTCTCGCCTATGATAAGTTCCATACGACCTCCAATCCTGTTGATACATTGCCGAATGAATTCCTGGAAGCATGATCAATTCGGTTGTGCTTCCCGATGCTCGAAAGAATCGCTCAGCAAAGGTGGATAAAAAGTACCCGGTAATAAGTATCCAGTTGGATAAAAAGTATCCGTATCTGCAATCTCAGGAGGTCCTTGCCGAGAACGGAAAAGACCCTGCTCGCCAAAGCCTTCAACCAACGCGCCAAAATGCGAACCCTTTACCCGGAATGAAAATGCAATGGTTGTGCCGAGCCGGATAAAGTTGAGACTGCTGGTCCTTTGAAATAAGTCATGAACTGACCGATTCCACGGTACAGCAGATTTCTTGCCGTCTTTGAACCCGGAGCCCTGAACCGCTCAGCCTTAACAAATATCAAATTATTCCTGAAAGGGCAAAAAGGCCGGAAGGGCTCAAGTTCCACATTCAGGAAAAGAAGAGACGAGGTATTCGATGGGACACCTTTCAGGACAAAAATGGTATATTCCATTTTAGAAAGGTGATGTGGTACTCGTCACACCTGTTCGTCTAAAGAGGGGGACCCATGGAACAATCAATGCCGTTTTTTTCTGTTGATCGCGAAAAGTGCAACCGGGATGGTATCTGCGCCAGTGAATGTCCTGCCCGCATCATCGTGATGGATCCGAAGGAGGGGTATCCTGTCCCTACATCGGACTTCAAGGAGTTCTGCCTGAAGTGCGGCCACTGCGTTACCGTCTGTCCCAAGGATGCCTTTCGGTTGAATTGGCTTGATCCGGAGGACTGTCACCCTATCATCAAAGAAAGGGGAGTGACGCCTGAGCAGGCGGAGCAGTTTCTAACCGCCCGCCGTTCCATCCGGACTTTCAAGGAGAAGAAGGCGCCCAGGGAGATCCTTGAAAAACTCCTTCAGATTGCCTGTGCCGCCCCATCCGCCAAAAACCAGCAGCCCTGGCATTGGATCGTGGTTGAGGAACCGGCTGAAGTCAGGAGACTTGCGGGGATGGTCATCGATGCGATGCGAATGCTCATCCAGGCTGATCCGGACGCTGCCGCAAGCATGGGGTTTTCACGGGCGGTGGCAAGCTGGGATCAAGGGTATGATCGCATCTGCAGGGGGGCGCCCCATCTTATCGTGGGGCACGCCGACAAGAACTGGATCTTCGGCCCTGAAGATACCGCATTGGCCTTGAGCTTGCTGGACCTGTATGCAACCACCCTTGGGCTGGGCGCCTGCTGGGCCGGCTATGTCTACAAAACCGTGAATGCCTATCCGCCTTTGTTTGAGGCGCTGGGCCTTCCGGCCGATCACCTGGCTTTCGGAGCGATGATGATCGGATACCCAAAGTTCAAATACCGGCGTATACCCCTGCGCAACGAGCCGAGGGTGACCTGGAAGTGAAAGCTCCTTTTCCCCATAAAATTACTGATCGTGTTTTGAAGATCCGTCTTTAATCCCTGATCTTCCAATGCCGATGACCTCTTCAAAGGCGTCCTTCGCCGGCCTTTCAGATTTAGGAGCAGCATGGAGCGCCATCTCAATTGCTTCGCAAATCATCTGGTTCAGGCTCTTCCTTTCTTCAACCGCCCTGTGCTTGAGAGCCTTCAAAAGCTCTTCAGGAACCCGTATATTTGTTGCAATTCTTGCAGACATGAGAAGCCTCCAAACTCCATTTGCTCATTTCATAGCATCATGGTGGCAATGTGGCAACATATCAGATTTTGGATCCGAAACATTTCTTACTTTGACTTAAAACGAAGGGCGAGGCCCAGTCCGGCCAGGATCATGGCCGAAGAGAGCAATTGCCCCATGCTTAGAGGTCCCAGAATGAATCCGAGGTGGGTGTCCGGCTCCCTGAAAAACTCGATAAAGAATCGAAATATTCCATAGAAAAACAGGAAAAAAGCGATCATCATGCCGTCCGGAAAAGCCCTTTTCCGGAGAATCCAGAGAACGACAAAGAGGACCGCCCCTTCCAGGAAGGCTTCGTACAACTGGGAAGGATGGCGGGGCAGTGGGCCGCCCCCGGGAAAGATCATGGCCCAGGGAACATCGGTGGGCCGCCCGAAGAGCTCGCCGTTGATGAAGTTGCCGATCCTCCCCAGGCCGAGCCCTATGGGCGCTGTGACCACCGCGCTGTCCGCCACGGCCCGGAAGGGCATTTTGTTTTTCCGGCTGAACAGCCATCCGGCAACGATGCAGCCTATGAGCCCGCCGTGAAAAGACATGCCGCCGTGCCAGACCGCAATGAGTTCGATGGGTCGGCGGAGGAAGTCTCCAAAGTCATGATACTGGTAAAAGAGCACGTATCCCAGCCTCGCCCCTGCGATGAGACCGATGAAGACGTAGAACACCAGGGCATCCACCCGGGAACCCTGGAGGCCGATCTCCCTGGAGCGCTCCTGCCTTGGGATGAGAAGGTAGGAGGCGAGAAATCCCAGTACGTACATCAGGCCGTACCATCGGACATGAAGCGGACCGATTTTAAAG
>Ga0209498_1000060_pt1 | contig 58571 bp, 78 predicted proteins | sample WalLakDeSediment_FD_184131 | JGI IMG/M metagenome (GOLD analysis project Ga0209498, IMG submission 184131) | Lake sediment microbial communities from Walker lake, Nevada to study Microbial Dark Matter (Phase II) - Walker Lake 11/02/13 Deep... | ecosystem: Environmental > Aquatic > Freshwater >... | reverse complement strand
GCGTCCCGCCGCGCCGCCTCGCCCCGCTTGCGGCGCATAATGCGCAGCAGAACGGTCATACCACATTCATGGCAGGCTGAGGTCAATCCATGCGCGAAAAGAGGACACAAACCGCACGTCTCACGAGCCGCCGTCTCCAACATCTCCGCTTCCGGGCCGTCAGGATCACAGTCGCCATAAACAATGGTCAGGCTGTGGGCGCGAACCTCGCTGTTACGAGGGCGCTTGGGGCAATCATTGGCCGGAAGATGCGCGTTAGCCGAGCCGTTAGCCGAGCCATTAACGGACAAAGAACGGCGAGACGCCGCCTTGTCCTCTGACGGCTTCGTGAGTGCGTGGTACGTCTCAACGGCCGCCATAACCCCTTTGATGCTCAAGCGACCGCTCCCCGCCAAACGCTGCGCCAGCGGCAGCCGGTGGGCCTCTGGCACCGTCGCCAATGCGCGGGACACGCGCAAATCGCGGGGCATATCCCCCCTATCCACCATCGCCCGAATCTCAGGGTCGAACGATAACCAGGCGGTACGGCTGGATATGTAGGCCATGCTAACGCCCAGGCTGCTCCCCAGGTCAATCAGGGTCATGCCCTGATCGAGAAGCTCCTGGAACGCCTGCCCCTCTTCGGAAGGGCGCATATCCTGACGCTGCAAATTTTCAATAAGCGCTCTAATGAGCAGCTCCCGATCCTCATATTCCGTTTGTGAGACAACGGCCGGTATCTCCGTCAATCCCGCCAAACGACTCGCCCTCACCCGGCGTTCGCCGTGTCGAATGACATAGAGATCGCCGCTAGCAACAACCTCAATTGGCTGAATAACCCCATGTTGGGCAATTGATTCAGCCAATTCAGCTAAAGCTGTTTGGTCAAACTCTTTTCTCGGCTGCTTTGGATTAGGGACGACGCGATCCAACGGGATCGCCGCCAAATGATCATTGGTTCCCATACTGTCAACCTTTTTTCTGAACTAACGACGCTGCTACACGTCGGGGCTACAAAAACGGCCGTAACCCAGGCCACTTACTATTCCTTCTTCATTGGTCTCCCCGCCTGGCGACGCGGCTCAAACTCGGCCACATCCTCAGCAAGAAAAACCAACGAACTGCCTACCCGATGGGCGGCAATCTCCCCGCGCTTGTGCGCATTCAGCAATGTGCGCGGGTGGATATTTAACTGCGCGGCCGCCTCGTGCGACCCTAAAATACCGACAGCTTCAATCGCTTCGCCTTTTTTGATAGCCTCCAATTGGGCTTCCGTGAAAACGAGCGATTTACCAATCAATTTACCATTTATCCGGCCGTCTACAATCATTCTTTTGAACGTGCCGAATGGCTTATTAAGGTATTTAGCCGCCTGTTCCGTACTAAATAATTTCATTTGGGCATACTCCGTTGGAATTCTTGCCCCGCTCTGACCAAGCGAAGATATTATACTATGCGTGTATTATTATTGCAAACTTTTATTCATCAATAACCTTACGGCCGTTGGCTCTACCGGTTGCTGGCCGTCCGTGCACATCCGTTCCATTGCCCTTACATTGCGCCTGGCCTATTATTAGCCCCTTGACTGGCGTTTAGTGGGGTTAATAACATGGATAATACGTTGTTCTACGGGGATAACCTGGTCATTCTCCGCGACTACATACAAGACGAAACCATAGACTTGATTTACCTTGATCCGCCGTTTAATTCTAGCCGAACCTATAACGTGCTGTTCAAGTATGAGAGTGGGGAGGATTCTGAGGCGCAAATTGCCGCCTTTGAGGATACGTGGCGCTGGAACGCTTCGGCGCAGGAGACGTATGAGGAGATGGTAACGCAAGCGCCGGATCGGGTTGGACGAACGATTGCCGCCCTGTACGAGACGATTGGCCCCAGTCAAATGCTGGCTTACCTGGTCATGATGACCGCCCGCCTAGTGGAGCTACACCGCGTTCTAAAACCAACGGGCAGTCTCTACCTCCACTGTGACCCAACGGCCAGCCATTACCTCAAAATCATCTTAGATACTATCTTTGGCCCGGAAAACTTCCGCAACGAGATTATTTGGAAACGGACAACTACTCACAGCGACGCCAAAACTAAATTCCCTGATGTAAGCGATACCATTCTCTACTACGCCAAAACTAAGGCGGCCGCATTCCACCCACAGCGCACAGAATATCATCCTGATTACATCACCAAGTTTTACCGGCATGACGACGGCGATGGTCGCGGCCTGTACACATTGGATAACATGGCAAGCCCAAACCCCCGGCCAAATATGATGTACGAATGGCACGGCTACCCGCACCCTCCGTTGGGCTGGAGATACCAGCGCGAAACGATGCAGGGCTTACACGATGACGGCCGTATTTATTACCCTGCCCACGACGATGGATCGCCAGACTATAGTAAACGGCCGCGCCTGAAACGCTACCTGAATGAGCAGCAAGGCCCCGCTATTGGTAACGTCTGGACTGATATTAACCCTATATCATCTCACGCCAAAGAAAGACTGGGTTATCCCACTCAAAAACCCCTGGAGCTTTTGGAACGCATTATCGCCGCCAGCAGTAACCCCGGCGACCTGGTACTTGACCCCTTCTGTGGCTGCGGGACCAGTGTCGCCGCCGCGGAGAAACTCGGCCGTCGCTGGATCGGCATTGACATCACCCATCTCTCCATCGCCCTCCAAAAATACCGTCTGGCCGAGATGTTCCCAAACTTGCAATTCAAGGTAATCGGCGAGCCAACCTCTACCCAGGCCGCCCGGCAACTGGCCCAGGATGATCGCTTCCAGTTTGAATGGTGGGCGTTGTCGCTGGTACGCGCCCGGCCAATTGGCGGCGAGGCGGGCAGTAAGAAGGGGAAGAAGGGAGCTGATAAAGGCATTGACGGCGTTATCAGCTTTATAGATGACGCCTCCGGCAAGCCAAAGCGCGTTATTGTGCAGGTTAAGAGCGGCAAGGTCAGCAGCCGGGATATACGCGATCTAAGGGGGGTGCTTGAGCGCGAAAAGGCAGAGATAGGCTTGTTCGTCACCCTGGAAGAACCCTCCAGGGATATGACCACCGAGGCGGTAACGGCCGGTTATTACGACTCCCCAGGTTGGAATGAGAAATACCCCAGAATACAGATTCTTACGGTGGCGGAGCTTCTGCGAGGAACGACCGCAAAACTACCGCCTGCTAACATTACGTTTAAGCAGGCGCAGCGTGTGAAGGAAAAAGGAGCGGAACAAAAGAGATTGTTCAACTAATCTTCGCTCAATAAAACAGCCAATGCCAAATGACCAATAACACGGCCGTTACCCCGGCCGCTATCAACCACAACGCCGCCAGCAACCCAACCTGATCAACCCGCTTCCCGCCTGGAAGAGGGGCGTTCACGGCCGTTGCCCACACCTTATGGATAGGCTGCCCATCCCGCCGCCATTCATGAACGAACGGGGCCAGCTCCTCAGTCTCTTCATTGGCCCAAACCTCTACCACCAATTCCCCATTCAAACGTATTTCTGAAATCCCTAGCCTGTCCAGATCATTTTGTTTTAATTTTCGCGCTAGACTTCCCATTTCTCTACTCCGTTTCTTTAACTTCTTTCGTCACCTGTTCGGTGTCAGATTCATCCCGGATTCGTCTGAACTTTTTCCGCGCATCCGCCAAACATTTAGCCAGGTAGTTATCTCCCTGGCTCATGTCGTCCAAAATATCCATTATCTGCGCGTAACCCTCCAACGTAGTCGCCAGGCTTACCAGGTCGCTGTCAGGATAACCGCCCATTGCCTGGCGCACGGCCGTCCGCTCATCCACCAAATCGCTCAACAATTGCTTACCAGCCTGATAAGCTTCCTCGCTCCCCCCACATCTGGGGCAAACTGTATGACTATAATCAGTGGTCATCATCCAACCTCCTCAAATTCGTATGCTCACCAAAGGGAAAGCTGCCCACGTCCTAACCTGATTTGCACGGCCGGATTCAACCACAACGTTTCTACCGCGCTCCCTGGGCCGTTAATCCGCGTCTGGCGGTCAACGCGCCGCCAGCCGGTGGCTTCGTACAGGTCGGCATAAAGGGGGCAAGCGTAGCCCGAAAGAATGACCATTCCCTGGCAGGCTTGCAGCGTTTCAGCCAACTCAACGTGCTGGGCGTCGCTCATCTCATGCGTGTAAGCCGTATCCTTCCAACGTCCCCGCGTCTCAAAAACATACGGGGGGTCAACGTAGAAGATGGTCTCAACTGCGTCGTACCGCTGGATCAGGCCCAGGGCGTCGTCGGCCTCTATCTGCACGCCGGTCATTCGTTCGGCTACCTGGTAGAGGTGATCCACCTTCGTGAAGGACACGGCCGCCGGGGTCATCTTCTTATCGCCGTTGATTCCCTTCGATAGAACCTTCTGGCGGCGAAAGCCAGGATTGTTTTGGGTAGTGGCTCCGGCAATGCTCATGTAGGCGCGGGCGTAGAATCGCCGCGCCTTTTCCAACGGTTCGGCCGTTTCCTCGAAGCTCAGTTCCCATTCCCGTTTAGCGAATGGCGTTAGCCGAATGGCCCGGATCAGCTCCTCCGGCTGTTCGCGTAACACGCGGAAGAAATTAACAACGTCCTCGTTTAGGTCGTTGTAAATCTCCAGCGGCGAACGCGCCTTCTGCAACAAAACGGCCGCGCTGCCGCCAAACGGCTCGACATAGGCGTCATGGGCATAAGGGATATGACCGATAATCCAGCCGGAAAGTAAATGCTTGCTGCCGTGGTAGCGAAAAGCGGGTCTGGTTATCATCGTCCACCCCCCGCCGGTCGTACATCCTCAGCCCGCCATCCCTTTGGCGTATTGTGGGCCACGAACGTCACCCGCAGCCCTGGGCGAACATCCTCAAGATCAAAGCGCAGCCCGCGCTGGTGGAAGTGGGCGTCGCCCGCCGTGAACTCGATAAACCCATAACCGTGCATCGGGTTAAATTGCTTAATCGTGCCGGCCGTGCGGCCGCTTTGGATCAACATCATGCACCCCCTACCCGCGCCGGAACGCCCATTGCCGACGCTATCGCCATCAGACGTTGCCGCTCAAAAGCCTGATCCTCATGCCAATCGCCCAAAGAGCCTTCATGACCCGTCGCCTGACGCTCTTCGCGCAAGGCTTCATGGAGCAAGTCACGCCCCAGGCGCACCGCCCGCAGCTCGCTCTCAAGCGCGGACAATTTCACTTCAAGAAACTGTAATTCACTGGCCGCCGACGGCCGTTCATCAGGAAGGGTTTTTTGTTTCATCTGTCAACCTTTTTAACTACTGTCTCGACCCCTCTGCTACAAGGGTTTTGCCGCCGAAACATTCAATAAACTAACTAAATAACTCTATGGCTACGCCATAACTTTTTGTTCGTATAGTAATTGGGGATTTGTGCCTCAAGACAACATTAACAGTCGTGGGATAAGCGACTGCGCCGTCACGCCCCGCCATTGATCCACGTTCACCCCCACCCGCTCCAGATAGGCGACGTGGGCGCGTTTGAAGATAGCCCGGAACGGCCGTACCTGGGCGGGCGTTAGCAGCGGCAGCGACGCCCGAACCTGGAAGGCGTAACGATGCTGACGGCCGTGCGGTTCGCGCCAATAGTTGACCAGATTCTCAGCGGCCAGCGCGTCTAACACGCCGGGCTGCTTCGGCCGTGTCTTTGTGGCCGCCCGCCCCAAAATCATATACCGGTCAGACTGCCCCATCATCTCGGCCAACAGGCCGATGGGCGGCCAATGCCCTGTATCCTCAACGTACCACAAGCTGGCCCGCAACGCCGACCACAACGCGAACGGCTGCGCCCCCAAATACGGCCGCCAAAACAACTCAATGTAATTGCTGTCGGCCATTGGCAGCCAGGCCGGCGAGCAAACATTCGCCAAAAACATATCGGCGATATTCATCTCTCGGCTTGTTGGCTGCGATCTTAAATCCAATGAAAAATCATTCCCGTTCATAGTATATATATATATTCTTTCTTTATAGAGCCTCTGACCACGAGAAAATTAGTCCAATGATTGGACTAGATCAGTCCAATCATTGGACTGATCTAGTCCAATGATTGGACAGTCCAATGATTGGACTGGCTAGTTATCCACAACATTGTGGATAACTTTAAGCCGGTTTTTTTGCCTCACGCTCTTTCCTTTTGCTCCCCGATCTCTTGGCGCCATAGCCGGGACGCGGTTCTGAGGGTGTGTCTATTGGATCGTCTGGATGGCGTAGTCTAAGGGCGAATTCTGGCGTGTAGCCGTGCTTTTGGGTTAAGGCGTCCAGCTCGCCTGGGTCTGTTATCGGCCGCAAAATCAAATAGCCTTGCTCACGCGCATCCCACAACGTGGTGTACATTGTGGTTTTGCTGCTGATGTTGCAGACGTTCCTCACAATGTCGAAAGTTGTCGCCCATTCCTGCCGCCTGATGTAATGCTTCTTGTCCTCAAACACGCCCAACGTGTTGAAGATGGTCAGCCCCACCAGCTTGGCTACACTGCCATGCGCGTGGGTCAGGACATAGCGGAAATCATCGGGAAACTGAGTCCAGTTTTGATCTGGATGGCTGAAGCCCCCAAATCTTGTCAGGTTCTCTTTCTTAACCGCTATTTCTTTGTAATCAGCAGGGCTTTGGCTCTCCCCATTCTCATCCACCACAACAAACGACACAACCAGGTCAGGCCGTTCGGCCACGTGGCGCACCGTCCGTTCGATTGTTTCACGCAGACGGCCGTCAAGCCATTGCAGCGCGTACTCATTGCGCACGGCCACTACCAGATCATGCCCGTTCACGCCGGGCAGCATCTTGGTGTCACGCAGCCACGTATTATACGTAGCCTTCCCCATCTGTAGAGCCAACTCCTCCTTGGCTCTGTTCCATAACTTAAACGTATCAACTGGGGGATGGGAGTGAACTCCCACTGTGGGTGTATTTATGTTGTTGTCTGTCACCTTTGCCTACTCCTGCTACATCCCGCCTGTTCTGCTACTGGCGGAAAGTTGCGCTACGGTTACTCACGTCGCATATTGCTATGCTGGAAGCGAATATCCTCCATACGCTGTATAGCCGTCTGCAACGCCATAAGAGGCACAAGCAGTTGGCCCACAGCGATAGTAAATTTAATCTTGTCGGATAAATTGGGGGCTAAAGCGTGAACAGAATCAATCGCGTTTTTATACGCAGCTTCTGCTTCCGTGTGCGCTTCGACCAGCGTTGTTTTGACCAAAAACGACGCCTCGCGCAACGAAGCCCCAACATTGCTAACCGCTTGAATTTTAACGAAAAATCCAATTGGGTCAACTGGGTTGGTCAAAAACCCTTTAGTCTCTGTTATCGCCGCCGCCGTTTCTACCTCAGCGTCAAGAAGCAGACGCTTCATGACGCTGCCAAACTCGCTTCTATCCCTTTTTTTCCTCATTGTTTGACTCTTTGCCGCTCAAAAAGAATTGTCGAGCGACATTAACGGCCGTCGGTTCTAGGCCCTGAACGTAGGTTTCGCCGATGGCCCGCGCAACACGGTTTTCTAGCCAACCCCCGCCATGTCTCATGCACCATTCTACCAAATAGGGCACACTCATTCCTAAAACCACCCATGCTACTGGCGAATCAGGGATAAGCGGCGTAACGACTGCTAGCCCTGCCGATAGACAGCCGAACCCGGCTATGCCTACCAGACGCTTGATCAACGGCTCATGCGCCTTGAATACGTGCAGAAAGAGGATGCCAAACAACCAAGAAACCGTCAAAACTTGTAAATCAATCATTCCTGCTCCTTCGGTAATGACTAATGAACCGCCCTAGAATTCGGCGACCCACTGAGTAAATAATGGAGAGCGCTAGTAAAAAAATGATGGCCTCGCCTGGCGTCAACGCTTCCGGTAAAAACATGGCCCTGCTCCTTGTTGTTTGACATCAACCCCAACACTACCACAATTGTTACCCAATTGCGCCCCAATTGCGAAAAGGCGTGTAGTGGATGGTAGAATGTAATCACTGTCAACCTTTGTCGAGGCCTGCTACCCTTGGCAAACGTGAATTAACCCGCCGCCAGGCGGGTTTTTTCTTGGGAGGGAAGGGCTTCTTCTACAAAACGCAGCAGAGTGTCTAAATCGGTAGCGGCGCAGCCGGCCGCAGTCAAATCATTTTTATACGCCTGAATAACAGTATACATAGCGGCGCAAGCCGTCTCTAATGAAGGTCCCCCCATACCCACTTCAATCAACGTCTGTAAGTAATGCTCCACCTGGTCGGCCAACAGCCGTTCGTTACGTTCTGCGTCCCGCTCAGACGAACAGGCGCTAACTTCAATGCCCTCGGCCGTTTCCTGAATAACCAACGTTACCGCTACCATAATTTCCTTCCCTTTTCCGGCCGTTTCTCGGCCGTTTGGTCCGTCAACCCAAAGCGCGTCCCTGCAAAATGTTCTTTCATGCAGTAGGGACAAACCTGCACAGTGCCTGACCTGACTTGTAAAAATTTATCTGCCAACAACCATAGATTGGTGTTGTTGATTTCCTGCCGCATTCCGCAGCAGGGATAAATAACGGTAAACATCACGCCCCCTTTACGTCCACATACCAAAACCACACCCCGTCTATCTTTTTGGCTTCGCTTTGGACAACCCTGGCCCATTGTCTAATTGTCCAATCTGGAGCGTCCTCCGCTGGGTGCAGCTCCCATTGCAATCCGTCCTGAGGGATAGTCTTCCCGGCCGCATATTGACAAAGGGTGGTTTTTTCTAATAGCTTCACCATGAAGACTGGTTCGGCCACGCGAACTATTGCGCCGGCGCTCCCATATGGACAAGGAAGGTCATTAGTTATCCACGCATCAGGTATGGGTCGGATGAAGGTTGTCACGCCATTTTTGCTTTCACGCATCCTCTCGATCTCATCTAAGGTGGCGTTAATCCGGGGCTGTCTGGGAATGAGTAAATCCCGCAATCCCTGCCGAACAGATTCTTCACTCGCGCCCAGGGCGGCGCACACCCGACTGACATCATTCATGGTAATCATTGCAGCTCCTCCACCTCATTAACCTCATAATGGACTTCGTAATAAGCGGATACAACCACCCGGTATAAACCACCGTCCATGTCGCGGACAATGACCCCGCTAACCTCGCCGCTGCCCATCGCCGTCCAATCGGCGGCGAAACTTTTGGCGGCTTCTTGAACCCCGTTGAAGTCGTCATCAAGCGTAACCTCGGTGGCGTTCTCATCGGTCAGGCTGTCACCCTGCAACCAACATTGATAAACAAACTCGTCGCTCATAATTCTTGCCCCTCCGTCGAATTCATGGCGTTAGCCAATTTCGGCAATTCATTCCATTCACGGCCGTCAAGCAGACGGCCGGCGGCTTTCTTACCAACCCGGTAAACAGAAATCGGCAGATCGTCGGGGTCGTTTTCTTCATGCTCCCAAATCATTTGATGAGGGTGGCTCATGCCGTGCGTAAAGGGGTCGAGATCGGGCATCCCGATCCATTCGCCATGCTGCTTGAAAAAGTATGACACGCCAGCTTCCTGGCATTGATTGCGCAGCGAACGCGCCCAACGTGGGTGCATGGGGCGGGCGTTGGGGCCGGATTCGCCGCCGACGATTACCCAATCGATCAGCTTGTTGTAGCCAGCCCAAGCAGGCCCCGCGGCCTCATAAGCTAAGTTTTCTAGGTTGATTGGCCCCAACAGCGGTTCACAACTCAGAAAACGCACGGCCGCCGGAATTTTCAGCAGTTCAGGTATGCGCTCATCCGCAGCGGCCTGATTCTCGACAGATGTGCCGATCCAGATGTTATTTGGCAGAGCGGTAACAGGGTCGCCGCCGATTTTTTGCCAGGCGAGGCTAAAAAGCCGCATTACGTTTTTCGGCCGCTTTGTTAGCAACAGCCAGTCTAGCTGAGGTGTCTGCTGTATAAGCAGCATCAAGTCGCTACGCCAATCATTTAGCTCCGGCTGATCGGGCTTATCCTCAAAAACATCAGCCAGCGACGCACAGAATACCCGCGCCCGCTTACCGTCAGCGGCAGCTTGGCGATTCCAGGCCAGCGGTTTACGCCAGTTGGCGTGGCTGGTTCGCATCCGCGTACCGGCTGGCCCCCACTTGACACGGCCATAGCGTTTGTCCATGAGGGTCTCTGCGTAGCAATGTTTACACCCTGTCGAAACCTTCGTACATCCAATCCAGGGATTGAATGTATGGTCTGTCCATTCAATTGCGCTGTTTTTCATTTAACCTTCTCCAATGAGGCGTGATTTAACGACTTTCCCGCTTCGCGCACCGCCTTAGCCAACTTCACTCGCGCCAGAGACCGCCGCAAATCATCTACATCCTGGGGATGCAGAACATAATTGACCCCCAACCGGCCAGCCTGCAAACGGCCGCTCTTGATATAGCGGCGCACCGTTTCTTCATTCACGCCCAATCGTTCCGCCGCTTGCGCGGGCGTTAAGGGGGTTAAGGGGAGTCCGTTTCCGCTCACGGCCGTTTCTCCCGACTCGGTTCTGGCGACGTTTGGCCGTTGTAACGGCCAGTATGCTGGTAACTCTTTATGGGCGGCGCGGTCATCGCCATCATCACCAATTGCACAATCCGGTCGCCCCGTTTCAGCGTTACCGGCTGCGGGTGCATGTTGGTAATCTCTAACGTGGCCGTCCCCTCAAAGCCAGGATCGAAATACCCGGCGTGAAGATGTTCCAATCCCTTGCGCCCCATCGAACTCTTGAGCATCAGAGACCCGGCGGCCGTTTCTGGCATATTCACGTATTCCAACGTGTCCAACAACACAAGTTGGCCGCCGTAGAGAACCAACTCTTCGGCTTCCACGACCGGCGACCACAGATCGCCGGTATGCTGGGCAAAGCGAACGCGGCCGCTCCAACGCAAATCAATGCTGGCCGGGTTGACATTCTCTGCCACAAATGGAGAAACGCCGCCCGCCATCGCCCAATCACGAATCATCACATCATTCCAGATCACAAAACACACTCCTCTTATCGAACTAATAGCGGCTGTACGACCGTGCGACGGCCGCCCTCAATCACCTTCACCAAATCAACAGGCACGTCAGCGCGGGTTTCTTCGCCCGTCCACTTTTGCGGCCACATATTCAGCGCCCACATTTCGCGGATACGGGCCTCTTCCTCAGCGTTGATCAGGTCAACGCCCGCCCTGGCCTGGATGTCCTGAACCTGCGCCAGCCCCCACGCCCGCGCCTCCATCGTCAGCGGCCCCATGCGCTGGCCGTTGGAAGCAAAACGGCCGTCAGCTTGCTTTTCCACCTCTACCTTCCGCACCCGGTTATGGGGCTTTTGCAGCTCGCGGAAGATCGCCTTCAACTCAAGCAGCGGCTGAAGGTGCGCCCATTCTGGCAGCGCGACCACGTTCTCTAACGCCGGGTCGCTGTCCACCAGGTTGCAGCCAATACAGCCCGTGCGCACATCATCCTGGCCGTAAACGGCCGCGATTCCCGCCACTTCGGGATAGCCATGCTGCTTATTGCGGAAGTAAAGGAAATCGTAAACGTGACACACCCGCCAATGAAGCAATGGGGCCAACGTATCCCCCGCGGCGGCCGGCGGCTTGACCTCAAACCAACCCTGACCGCATTCCCCCTTCTTGCTGCACGAAAGCGCGATACGCTGGTCTCTGACCTCGCTTTCGCCCAGGCGCACGCCGTTGATCAGTAGAAACTTCTCGCCGGTCTCCTCACGAATCCGATTCAACTCCCCTTCCATTGGGGCGATCTTTAAGTTTCCGGTACACCAACGGAACTGGTTATGCGGCGGGGGAACGCCGTATCCTAGCATGTAGACGTAGAACCGCTTGTCCATTTCCGGTAGAACAACGCGGGTGTCGAAGCCGTCCCGCTGCAAAGCGGCCAGCATCTTCACGGCCGTATGATGCAGGGGGGGATATTCCTGGCGCGTGTCTGCGTACAGAACGACCAAGCGCTCAGGCGCTTCGACCTGGCCGGTGCGAATGGCCCAGGCTACCAGGGCGATAGCTGCGCTGGAATCCTTACCGCCGCTGTAGGTTACGGCCCAGTTCCGATAACGGCCGCCGTAACCCTTCAAGCTGGCGATACTGCGGGCAATCGCCTTATCGAGCGTAAGACGCTCCCCCTCAAATAATGAATCCTGTCTGCCTGTCATGGTTTGCATCGGTTGGCTCCTAAAACCGCATCCGGCGACGGCCGTCGCCGCCGCGCATAAAGCGACCAGTGACCGGGTTCTGGCGCGGGTAACTGGTCGGGAGTGGGGGGCGCGACTGCGCTTCTTGCAATCGTCGTTGGTGCGCGGCGTTAGCCTCGTTGCGCAGTTGTTTCGCTGCGGCTATCACCACGTCCTGATCCGCTGGGGGCAGCGCGTCAACCAGCCGGTTGCTATGCAGCGCAAACATGTCCCCGTTCAGACGGCCGTTCCGTAACTCAGGCTCGGCGACTATGGCAGCCTCAATAGCTGCCGTAGCTTCGACGCTAACGGTCACATGCCGCACGAAGGCAGTCCCAAATGTAACCAAGACCTGGTTAGATTTGGGGTTGTACCCCGCCAAACGCCGCACTGGGTCGCCCGATACCCAATCGGTGCGGTAGACATAGACGTCATCCACCAGGCCGGGCCGCTCGCTGTTCCGCTCAACCACGTCAATCACCCGCTGGCCGTTGCGGGGCTGGCGGCGAATCATCCGGGCGCCGCAATCAATTAGCGCAGCGATAACCATATCGAGGCTATCCAGCGCGACGCGACGACCAACGCGGTTGTAAACGGCCGTATTATGACCGTCTACAACGATCATCTCTATTTCTTCTACGGGGAAGGGTAAAGTGGGGATATTCATTTAACTTGCTCCTGGCTCCCAATACCAAAATAACGATCCAGCCGGGCGGCTGCTTCGCGGCATCGCTGCAATCTGGTGGCTCGGTAATGCCACGATTTCCAGGCAACCCCTACCGCAAAACCAACCGCCAACGAAACGACTACCAGGCCGACCAAACCTATCGTCGTCATGCGCCACCTCCGTCCCGGCTTATACGGCCGAAATGATAGTGACGCCCTTCCGTGCATTTGTAGACGCGGAAGCGAGCGGGATTCCAACCACGCTTGCGACAGACGCAGTTCAACGCCATTGCCGCACGCTTGTACGAGGAATACTGACGTTTCCTGATGGTAACGCCATAGCGGGTGGTGGTGCATTTAGGCATGGCCACCGCCATTCAAATTGAATTGAGGATCGCGCAACGGCCGTTGCGCTAATGGAATATTCATACTGTCAACCTTTCTTGCTAACCGTTTACGGGCTGCGCCTCTGCTACAAGGCGTTGAATCAGCCAACTGCTACGCTAAAAATTATACTATGCGTGTATCATTATTGCAAGAAATTGGCGCAATTGGTACGCGGAACGGCCGTTTTGGGTCAAAAGATCGTGTGTATAGCGCATGTATACGCCGATTTCACCTGAGACAATACCCATAATCTCCCTTTTGCGGTCAAGATCGTGATCATAATCTCCAAAAAGACGCGCAACCCGGCCGCAACGTGGGGTGCAAATGGGTCACAAGTCGGGCGCAACCCAGGCAAAGATCATACACACGATCTAGTCGCCAATCGTGTGCCTATCTTGTTGTCGTAATTTAGGGATTAGCAAACCCATGCACATGGTCATTCGCGGCCCCCCCATGCACACGATTGCCTAAATAGGCGATGGCAGATATAATAAACGCCGTAGTCACCCCCATGGCTACCCCCAACTTGCTCCGGCCTGACCAGCCCCCCCGCAAAACCGCCTGCCCAGGCGGTTTTGTGTTTTTAACGAAAGAATTTAGGGTCAGGGTCAAGCGGACAGCCCGATCTAACCAAAATCGTATACGCCCACCGCGCCTGCTGCGGCCGCACCTCGAAGTGAAATCCTCTGCGCGTTGGCGCAAAGTTGTACGCCGTCACCCCGTACCGGGCCAGCAGCGCAAACGTATTCCGTCCCGTCCACTGGCCCTGCTCCAAAACAAAAAAGGAGCGACCGCCTAACACAGCCGCTTTCACAACATTTCCCGCTGTCGCCTTCTTCCAGTTGACCCCTTTCCACAAACCAACAAATAAATGTCTCAGCAAAATAGCCCAGTCAAACAGCGTTAAAAAAAACAAAATCGATCTCATCTCACCCTCGTTTTTTGTTCGACGGCCGTTCGATGTTCGACGGCCGCTTCGACAAGAATTCGACAGGAGGTAGCGAACAATTCGACGGTTCGATTTGTTCGACAAAAACCGCCCAAAACAGCCTATAAAAAACGCTGTCGAACCGTCGAACTGCCTAAAACTTATCCACTCTTTTGGCGGCCGCATAGTCCCAAATGACAGTCTCGTAGTCGGCGACAACTTTCACGGCCGTCTGTATAACCCGCTGTGAGGGATTGTTTGCGCGGAAGCGTAGAATATAACCTTCTTCGCCGTGCGGATGGTGCATAATCCTGACCACACCATAACCTAATCGTTTCTGCAAAGCCTTGTTAATCCGCTTGAAATTCACTGCATCCTCCTAAACTGAAAACTCGACATTAGCCAGCAACTCTTGAGCGCGTTGGTGCCTCTCACCGGCCAGGACGCGCAAAGCCTCGTCTGCCGCAACATACGCCTCGCCATTGTCCACGCCGCGCAAAAACAACGCGACCTGTCGCCGACTGCGGAATACCTGCTCACCAGCCTGGCGCAGGTTATCCGCATCCATGAGAGCGGTCATATCCACCGTCTCGCTCGTCTCCACGTAACGGCCGTTTCCCTGTCCAGCGGGTGGACGGACGACCTCGCCCGGAATGGTAATGGGTCGCGCATCGCGCAGCAGCCGCGCAGCTGGCACATAGAATGATCGAAAGTGCGCCAATCCCCGGCCGTAGGAAACGATGCCTTTACCGGGCAGCCGCTCGTCAATCCCGGCCGCCGCCTTCGTTCCCAACACAACCTGACTGGCCCCGGCCGCGCAGCGGAATCCGATCCGGCGACCAAACAAGTTCCTAACCTCAGTCGTTATCTGGTTGGCCTTCCAATCATGGCCACCCACAAACACCCACCCGCCTGGTTTGCGAATCTGGCGGGCTACGCGCCAAAGCGCAGCGTCTAAATTGGCGTTCGCCTTGATATGGTCGTTGGCCTCATCCCACACGACCAACATGGGCGGCAGCTTCTCCAGATTGAACATATTGGCCGCTCTGTTGTAATTGGTCAGGTTGTCCACAAAAAACACCTGGTCTTGCGGTAATTGGCGCACATAACAAAAAGCGTCCCGGTACATCTCCAATCGCCGATCCATTTCCTGAATTACCGCGCCGAGCATTGCCTCAACCTCTGGAACAGACCCGGCCACGTCGCCCCACACATCCGGGTTGAAGGTCATTTGCTCGGCATCAGCCAACCAGACCTGCCAACCCTGAATCTGGGCCTGAAGCGCAACTGAGCAAAGGAAATTAGATTTGCCGCCACCTTTCTCACCGACGATCAGGCAGTCCTTCAAATCGGGAAAGTCGAACCAGAGTTGTTTCGTCCCTGAAAAGCCCAGCCCGATTTGTCCAGGCGGCAACCGCTCCGGCAAGGTCATACCCTGCTGGTAAGTGGCGACGGCCGTACCAGCTTCTTCTGGTTCTGCGCCGCCGCCATCCGTAAGCAAAGGCGGGTTGCGCCGCTCTGGTTCGATCACTCGGAAGGTGGGGGGCAGGAAACGCGGGCCGTCAGGGCTGGGCAGGATCACAATGTCCTGGCCGTTGGCGTGGATAGTTTGGGCCAGTCGCTGCCGGGCGTAGAGGTAGACTAAAACCAGCGCGGCGACAACGACCAAAACCAACATGACCCAAAAAGCCACGACATGAAATAGCCCCATCCTCTCCGCTCGTCGAGCGGCCGTCGCCTCGTTCTGGAGGTTGATGGCCTGCTGTGTAGAGCGGGCGGCAATGGCCTCCGCCTCCACGCGCGCCACCTGCGACACGGCCGTTGCCGTACCTGCCATTGCCACCGCGTCAGCCGTGGCCCGGCCGTTCATCGCCTGTACCGTCTCCTGTATCTGGAGAGAGACCATTGTTGCCCGAATCGCCCCTTCGGTCGCTTGCGCCTCCAGGGTGGCGATGTAATGCCGCTCCTCAATGACGGCCGTTTGCTGAGCGCTTACCGCTTCGGCCGTCATCGTCAGATTTCGCGCCTCGGCCGTCGCATGGTTGGCGATAGCTACGGCCGTCGCCTGGGCAAATTGGGCCTGCACGGCCGCTTCCGTTGCCCGGCCAATAGCAACCGCAACCTCAGTCGGATCAGCGTTAGCCGGTATGTGCAAAGTGGGCAGGGGTGAAGGAGCGGGAGGAGCTGCGCCTTGCTGCCCGCCAGTTGGCTGATTTCCACACGCCACAATGAAGAGCAGCAGAAACAATGGAATAAACAGCTTAACGAACTTCATAACCAATCTACTCCCTCATCATCAGATGGTGGGGGCAACGCGCCCCGTTGTTGATCGGGCAGGGGGAACGGCCGTACCTGGGGCAACGGCGTCCCAAAGCCAGGCGGATCAGCCTGCGGCAGCGGCGCCAGGCGGGGCCGCTGCCCTCCCTTCTTGGCTACTTTCATAGCTCCAGTCAGGGACGTAATAAATGGCGTCATAAGGGCTAAAATCAACGCCAGGGCTATAACCCCTACCAGGGAGGCGATAACCAGCGTCCCGCCCACTTTTTGCCGGGGCTGCGTTGAAGAATGTGTCCGGTCAAGCGCGTCCTGCACGCTTCCCGGCTGTCTGGCATGTTCGGCGATTGCGTCAATGCCATAGTACGCGACGCGCTCGCCTGAACCAGACGCCAAGAGCGCGGCCGCAACGCAGCCCATTACGACTAGCAATATCAAGGGAATGGCGCTGACTGGTTTCATACTACTGTTCCTCTCCAAAAAAAAAGCCCACCGAACCAGTGGGTTCGGTGGGCAAACGGATTGATAAAATGTACAATCCGCGCCGTCAGTCGAACCTAGCGACTGGCCGCGCCCCTGGGTGTTTGCAGCACCGCAGGGGCAATCTTTTTTTGTTAGCTAATTACAATTTTTTATTCCTGGCTACTCCAATGTTTCAACCTGGCCTCACCGCGCACAACCACCGTCCCTGGTTCCGGCCGTTCGCCATTCTCGTAGGCGGTAAGGGCTGTATCGAGTAGCCAGCGAATGAAAGAAAGGTTGCTCAACCCTTCCTTTTGAGCCAATTCTTTGATAAGCTCAATCTGACCTGGAAGAAGCGTAACTGTTTGACGCTTATACTTTCCGGCCATTGATTTCGAGTCCATAGCTTTCGCCGCCGTCGCCGCTGTCACGCTGCCCAAACCATCGTCAAACATCGGTTTGCCTTTCGCTTTTTTCCCGACCGCTTTGGTTGGCGGCGGGGGCGTTTGCGCTTCAGCTTCCTCTATTTCTTCTAGCAGGTCTCCCAAATCAAATTTGCTCATGATTTATCCTTAAGAATGAATTGTACCAGGTTCATGTAAGCCGCCGCCGCTGGACTGTCTGGGGCGTATTCATGTATTGTTTGACCGCTGGCCGCCGGAGATTGCTCCACCTGAACGCTTTGTGGAATGGGCGTTACCACTCGCGCGCCGTACCGCTTTTTCAGGGAAGTCATAATCTGCCGCGCCAAAACCTCACGCGGGCGGTAGAAGGTTGGCACAACCGCCGCTATCTTGATTTTTAATCCATTGGCTTGCGCCTCGACAATATTGTCGGTATGCTGCGCCGTGCCATTGGCTCCGAGAAAGTCCGTCTTCACTGGAACAATCGCTCCAGTCGCCGCCGCATAAACAGCCGTGCTGAACGAATCAAGAGAAGGGGGGCAGTCAAAAATAATGTAATCAAACACCTTTGTGACCGGTGCTAACCTGACCAGGAATATATCATCAAGAGCCACATTATCGCCACCCATGTCTGCGTCAATCGCAGCCAAAGCAGCCTGAGCAACCAGCTTCTTTTTAGCCCGTTCGAGTTTGTCACTAGAAGGAATGACAAACAAGTTATCTCTTTTCGGGCCGCCGGTCCCTTCGCGGTCGGCGGGAATAATCACGTCCTTCAAACTAGCTGATCCTACTAGCAATTCAGCAATGTCAGGACGGCCGTTTGTCTTCAAACCCAAAGCCGTCGCGCAGTTACCCTGTGGATCAAGATCGACAAGGAGCACTCGGTAAGGCCCCGCCAATGTCAGACCATGTGCCAGTGACACGGCCGTCGTCGTTTTACCCACGCCCCCTTTGCGATTTACAACTGCATAAACTTTCGCTGTCACCGCTCACTCCTTTTTCTTGCCCGTTTTGCGCTCAATTGCACTCAACAGTTATTAAATAGTTATTAAATGGTTATTAAATGTTACTCAATTGAGCGCAAAAAGTCAACCATCAAAAAACACTGCTTTTCCCCCGCGATTTTTTTGCAAACTTTCGCTTAGAAAGGCTCTCAATCGGGCTGTTCTGAAAGCCCAACGGCCGTGCAGTTCCTAACCCTTGCCTCAAAACCCCCATCGGGCTACCATATCAACCATTAACCAACCTTATTTTCAGGAGAGTCAAATGGAAGCCAATAAACGTAAAATTGTCATTATCGCAACGGCCGTTACCCTTTTCGTCTGCCTTTGCGCGCTCGTCATTCTCATTGTAGCCAATCCCACCCCGCCCACAGCCGTCACCGACAACCCGGCCATTGCCGCAGCCACCGCCACCGAAACGGCCGTTATCCTGCCCACAGACGCCCCAACCGATACCCCCACCAGTATCCCCACAGACACGCCAACCCCAACGGCCGTACCCACCGATACAGCCACCCCGCGTCCCACTAACACCCCGCGCCCAACCAGTACACCGCGCCCAACCGTCACGCCCCGGCCAACCAACACCCCCACGCCCACCCCCGCGCCGCTGCTTATAGAAGGGCGGGGGGATTCAGTCATAGACCTGGATCGGAACGGCTCGCCTGCCATTCTCCGCTTTTCCCATCGCGGTTCAGGCAACGTCTTCATATATAACTACAACGCCCAGGGCGACCGGCTGGATTTACTCGTCAACGCTGTTGGCGACTATGACGGCGCCGTCGCCTTCGACCTGTTCGAGCGCGAACATACTACCCGCCTGCAAATCACCGCTCGCGGCTCTTGGACGCTGGAAGTGGACGGTATCGCCAGCGCCCGCATATTGACCGTTCCCGGCCAAATCGAGGGTAACGGCGATGACGTCTTTCTACTAACCGGGCAAACGCCCGATCTCGCCACCGTCGCGCACAACGGCCAGCGCAACTTCTTCATTTACAGTTACGGCCAAACCAGGCGGCTGCTTGTTAACGCCATTGGCGACTATGAAGGGCAGGTCATTGTCCCGTCAGACGCCATTCTCGTCACCGTCAGCGGCGACGGCTCATGGCGCATCCAGGTAAGCGCCAAACGCTAACCACCCCCCCCAAAGAACAAAAGAAAAGGCCGGACATACGTCCGGCCTTTTCCCCCTTAAATTCCAAGATATGGAGCAGCTTCAGTCAACAAGATTGACTGAGCTTCTTTGGCTTATCTTATAGGCCGCCCTCCTTTTTAGGTCGAACCGCCGACCACACCTCATGCAGCAGATTGCTGCCGCCGCCAATAACCAGGGCGCTCATTAGCGTGCCAGCGACCGGCGCGGGCGAACTGCCCAGCACGGCCGTAATCAGCGGGCTAATAAAATCAATGCCAAAGCTGAAGCTGAACAACGCGCCAGTAATCATGGAAAGGATCAGCAGGATGTCGCTGCGGTAATCCGTGATTGCCGGTAACGCCCGCTCAATGGGCGACAACAGCCGCTTCACCAAAACCTCCATCGTCCGCTCATTGATGAGCGCCAACAACCCGGCCAATGCCAGGATAGGGCCAACCAACGCCAGCCCATTACCAACAACGGTATCTGTAACCATACTGTCAACCTCCATAAAAGTCTGCTACGACTATCTAAATAAACGGCCGTTAATCCGACCCATCATCAATAATATGGTCAAACGCATGACCAGCTACCACCCCCGCGCCAACAGACGTAAACGCCTGTAGAAAGGCCAGGGCGTCCCGCTGCGAGGCCGTCTCGCCATCCTCGCCACATTGCCGCACCCCACGCCGAATCATTAGGAATACGGGCAATGTCGCCACAACGCCAATAACATACCGAATGACCAGCGGCCAAACAGTCTCCTGGTCTAATCGGATGATAAATCTATCCGTCTGGTGCGCCGCCGCGCCAAACATAAAGCCAATGAGGTAATACATTAGATTATGGGCCTCCTTCCCGGCCGTCTGTTACCACGCCTGTTCAACTCATTTTCGAGACGGACGATCTCCCTCTCCTTAGATTGATCATCCTTCTCCAACTCTTGGACCCGCTTTTCAAGCCGTTCCACCTCTTGAACCTTGTCCTTATTCTCTTTCTCCAGATCAAGGACGCGCTTTTCTAGTCTCTCTATGGTCCCTTCTAGCTTCTTAATGGTGCTTGCGCTAATGCGCATACTGGTTATCACCGAGGTGATAACCGCCGCTACCACTAAACCGATACCAGAGCCTATGTCAGTGAATGTGAACGTTTCGAGCAGTTCCATGCTAATTTTACCTCAGTCAGCCATGTCAGCCATGAGCGGAGCGTTACTCTCCAGGCCCAGGATAGGGCGCATTGGGGGCGACGAATGCCGCTCCCGCAGGCGACAACAGCAACTCGCCATTGTCGAAATTAAACAACGTCATGCACCCGCCTGTGCCATCCCGCGATTGATCATAGAAAAAATGATGGAGAATGCGCGGATCATTATCAAATGCCCGCCGCCACTCAGCTACCCGATCCGGGTTGCACACCCCCCATTCAGAGATGAAAAATTTAACATCCTTGACGCCCCGTTCGTTGAGCCATATCTCGAAGGCGTCATACGGCGCCAGCGGGTCGCCGGGATGCCAGTACAAATGTAAATCCCAGGCGTACATATCAGGCGGCTGGCCGGTCAAGCGCAGCACCTCACGCCACCAGGCCGATAGCCAGGCGAAGTTTTGCCGATAAGGAACTTGCTCATGGGAGATGCCGGGGCCAACCAGCTTCGCGTTGGGTAACACGGCCCGCGTGTGGATGTATATCTGCGCGGCGCGAAAAGGCGAGATATTGCACTGGCCTGGTAGATCGGGTTCGTTGAGAAACAGCAGATAGCCGTCATAATCACGACCGAGCAGCTCCAGCACATGCAACTGCGGTCGGAACTGGCCATTACTGTGACGCGGATGCCAATAGAAATCGCACCACAGTGACGGCACAAACGTCAAGCCCCACTGATCCCCCTGCAACCGTTCGCCAATCTGCCAGGCGCGGTAATAACCCACGCTGCCATCCAGTATTGCCACCCGCTCCGCCGCCCGTTCGTGCGTTGACATTGCGAGACCGGCTTTGGGTCGAGGCCGGACGATAAGGGGCATGTACAAAACGCTTTCTCGATCTCCCCCCGGCACGGCCGTCGCTGTTGGCGTAGGCACGGCCGTCCGCGTTGCCATCGGCGCAGGCGCAGTAGCCGTCGCCAATGGCGCGGGGGGCGGCTCTGGAATTGGTTCAGGCCGGCAGGCCGCAAGCGCGAGTAGTAAAATCCCTAACAAAACCGCAAAGTATCTCATGGTTATTGCTCTCCCAATCCCGCCCAAAACAGCCGCGCCGACGCCGCGCTGGGCGCAAACGCCCCATCCCACACGCTCACCGTAAACGCATCCCCCCCGGCCGTAATCTCCACCGAACAATACCGCGCCGATGCTGACATCAGCGCCAGGCTGCACGTCACCGACTGGAGCGGGAAGGTCGGTGTAATCGTGAGCGTACCTGTAATTACCGCCTCCCCGTAATCCATGCCGATCAACGTCTCGCCGCCAATCGGCAGCACATAATCATCCATGCAGCTCCCCAGGCCGAAGTTCACCGTCCGGTCAGGTATTCCCCGCCCAGGTTGCCAATTATAATTTGGATCATCCGCCCATCCCGGTCGGTTGCCTCCCATACACCCCACTGTCCGATACCTGCTATCCTCCCGCCAGGTCAGCGTCCCCTGCATCTGCAGCGTTCCCGGCCCCAGCCGCAGCGTCTCCGTAATTCCCGTATAAAAAACCACCGGCGGCGCGACCTGCCCCGCCTCATAATCCACCCGCGCCGTCACCGGCGTCAGCGGCCCGGCCGTCACAACTACATGTGTCGCCGAAATCACCCCGCTCCCGCTGCGCACGGCCGCCCACCGCGTCTCCGCATACGTGTCCAGATGGCTCTCCATGACCACATTCGACGTATAGTCCACGCTTGCCCCCGGCTTCCGCACCATCTCAAAACAGGGGAAATATACGCCGAGCAGCCGTTCCCGCTCGCTCTCCAAAAATTCATAATCCGCAGCCGTCCAATTCGACTCGCTGCCGACCCATATCTGCCCGCTTACCACACTATTTGTCGGCGGATCGGAATAGACAATCTCATATGTATTTGTCACGACGAGCGTATTCAACAACGCAAAATACTCGTCAATGCCTGCCTGCCCCAGGGCCGGAACGCGCCCATACTGCAAATCAGGCATCATCAGTCGGTACATCTCCAACCGGCCGCCCGGCGCAAAATTAGACTCCGGCAAATAAACCGGCCAAATCCCTTGCCCCAGCCGCATGGCGTTATCCTGGAACTCATCCGACGTTATCGCCGAAAAGCGATAATTGCCATCAGCGTCCGTCAGCGTCGTAATCGCCATCCGGCCATCGTGACCGATGAGCTGCACCGTCGCCCCTTCGCCAATCTCGCACAGGGTAATTAGCGGCGCGGGCCGTATCGTCGCCCCCTCATTCACCGCAATCGCCGCCAGCGATACCAGCGGGATCAGCGGGATCAACCAGATAGGCCAAACCGCTAACGCCATCCTTACGTGTATTGATTTATGATTCATAGTTATTCGTCCAACTCCGGCAGCGGCATCGGGTCCGTCGTCTCGCACCGGCCGCACCAAATCGCGTGTACCGTCGCCGTCGCCATCATCACCCCATCCAGCCCGCGCCAGACGTGCAGTAGATGCGGCCGCTCCTTAGCGCAATAATGGCAGACGTGCCGACCGCAGGTAACGCACGTCCCCCGCGCTTCCTCGTCACAATTCCAGCACAGCATGTCACGGCCGTACCAGCGCGTACCAATGCACCGCCACCGGCTCGGTCGCCAACGTCGGCGTAACGACCGCATTACTGTACACCTCTATGCTAATCTGGAAGCCACTGGCCTCCCCCTGATCCTCCGGCCACAAATAGCCCCGAATAGCGCAGGCCGACGCCGCCGCCGTCGGTGGCTGGGCCAACGCGCATCCGCCAGCATAAAACCCCGAAAAAACCCAATCGTCCAGCCCGCCAAAATTTTGCAGCGTATACGATCCCGTTACCGTATACGTTCCAGTCATCGAGCCGATGACCTTCACCTCATGCTGCGGCGTCCCCAGGGCGAACAAGCCATTCGCTAATTCGATGTTGCCCGTCACCGTCAAATTGCCCTGATAATCCAAAATCGTCGTTGGGTCTCCGCTGATCTCCTGGATCACAAACAACGGCTCTGTCTGATTCGGCTGGCCGCGCACCAACAACTGCGGCTGCGTCCCATCCCCCTCAATGACCACATTGTCCCGAAACCATAGATAGTCGTCTATATTGCCCCGCAGCGGCCCATGCAGCGTCGTCTCTCCGGCGACCTCCAGGCTGCCCCAAATCGTCGTATCCCCCTGAGACGTCGAACCGCTCCGCACCGTCACCGGGTTGACCGTCAGCCGCCCAACGGCCGCCCCCGCCAATCCCGCCAGCAAAAACACCGCCACTGCCACAATAAAAAACGCCGTCCACGTCGGCCGTCGAAACCGCTGCGGAGCGCGACCATGCTTAAATCTACTCATCGCTTATCACCTCGCAAACAAACAAACGAATCCAATGTCATTCTGTCAGCCTCATCCAGCGGCCAGGAATGTCGCCGAAACCACCGCTTCGCCAGCGTCAACGCCTTCTCCGGCTGGCCCGGATGCCGCGCGTAAGCGGCCAAAAACAGCCGCAGCAGGCCGTCCGCCTTCTCGCTCTGGCCCAACCACCGCTCCCAAAATCGAACCGGCCGCATACGGCCGTATGCCTCCGTCGTCGATCCAATAAAAGCCAGCGCCCCGCCGTCCAGGAACGCCCGCGCCATCTCCTGCCCGCCGCCCCAGGCCGACCAGCACACCATCGAAAATACAACGCAACCCTGCCAGTCATAAGCCCGCGCCTGCTGCACCGTAACGGCCGTTGGCCGCTCCCCATTAGCCGCCTGGCCGTGCCAAGCTGATTGGCCGTACTGGTCGCCGTGCAGGTTGAAGACGGCCACATCCGGCCGCTTCTCCGGCCAGGTCAGCGTCGCCGCCGTCACTGGCGGCGACGCTACCGGAGAGATGCCGGTCGCTCCGGCCGTGGCTCGCCGCCACGCCTCGCCACAATAAGCCCAGACAATCATCAATGCCCACCTTCGCCGAACGTATCCAGCATCCATTCATCCCACTCGTCCGGCCATTCCATCTCATCGGCTGGCGGTCGCGCTTCGGCCGAGATGCCTTTAACAACCTGCTCAATATGCCCTTCGCCCGCGCAGCAGGCCAGATACATCATTAGATTTCCAAACGCCAATGCAGGGGATGGCCCGGCAACGGCCGCCTGGAACTCAGGATTGATGATCTGCGCCTGGTACATAATCGCCATCCGCGAGATACGGAAACCAAGAGCTCCAATTGAAAACTCAAGCGGCAGTTCGCTATCCGGGATGCGCGGCAACTCAGGGATAAAAATAGGCTGATTGCTCATAAGCCAAAACTCCCGGCCATCAGCGGCTCATACGTCACCACGACGAAGCCATCGCCAACATACGAATCGCCGTTCACGTTGTTGTGGCCATCCTTGCGATAATCCATGATTATCGGCGTAGGATCGGCCACATACCGGCTGTTGTGGATGACATGCGTCACGCCGCCCGCCTCCCCGGCCGGAATCGCCTCAGCCAGGTTGTGGTCGCCATTGGCCACAAGCCAGGACAACGCCCCGCTTTTACCAACCCGAAAATGCGCCCCGTCAGTATAGACAGTTTTCGGCGGGATAGGCGGCAGTGGACTCCAGGAAAATGGCACAGTTCGCACTACCCAAACGCCCGTAATAATTGAATGCCCCGGCACAGTCCCGATAATCGTCTGCCCCGTTGGCCCGTCGTAGGTAATTTCCGCGTACAGCGATTTGAAGTGCAGCGTCCGCCAATCCACCAGGATCAGCGCTTCGCCCTGGGTCGCGTCCCCCTGATCCCACGTCGCCAGCAGGGAGATGGGCTGATCAACATACTTGTTGACCGTTACCCGCCGCACCGCGCTCGTCTCCCCGGCCGGTAACGGCTCAAGCAAATTGTGCTGATGATTCCCCACCAACCAACCCGGTTGCCCATCTCGGCCAAGTTGGAAATTAGTCAAATCATCCCAGGGGGTCAGGCGAATAATGTACACGTCGGTAATCAGCACCCCGCCGGGCATCCCCCCCACATACCCGGTCTGGCTCTGCCAGCTGGCCCGGAACTGCGTCACCGAATGAAGGGACGACATATTGGCGTAAAAGTCATTCACCGTGACGAAGGGATTTTCGCACGATGCGTGCGGCGCATGGTCGAGGGCGCATTTTTGGGACGCTGTAACATAGTAAAATGGGGCAGGGGCAGGCGTACCGGCCATGTCGGTAACGATGTCGCCAATCAACTCAAACCGCCCGCGTTGGGGCGTTATGATGTCTCCATTACTGAGAATGAACTCGACGTCGTAATACCAATTGCCGCTAGGCATGGCGTCCGTGTCCGCAGCGCGGACGACGACCGTCGCCGTCTCATCCTCAACCGTCCAATCGCCCGGCCGTTCCGTCCAACGAATCGCAAAAAAGATAACATTTTGCTTATTGGGCTGGGGAACGCGATCCCTGACGTAGAATCTGGCCTGCACTATCTCATTGGCCAAACGGCCGTGCACAAAAGAGAATGTAGAGCCAGCCCCCTGATCTCCCCTGTGCATTTCCAGATTAACAATCTCTGCTTTCGCCATTGTTTCCTCTAGCCCTCATGAACATCCGTACAGGACATCCAACAAAAAAGCCGCATTTCCTCCCATGAGGAAATGCGGCGGTAAACTCGCAGTACGCTATGTCATTTCAGCCCGTGGGGGCTGCCGGGTGGCAATCTTCCCGGTTGCCCGGCCGATTAGCACGGCCGTTATCATCAAGATGATAGCATGGTTGTTCTATGCGCGTCAATCGGTAAGCATCCAGGCCAGGGCGTCTATCTCGCCCGGCGTTACCGGCGCATCCCCTAAGTCTGCCAGGCAGATGGGGGCGGCGGCGAGGGTGACCTCTGTCTGCAAGAACGGCCGTAGCTCCTCAACGAACTCCGCTATTCTTTCCTGCGGGATGGTTACTGAGCCGTCGTCTTCCGCCTGGCCGTATTTCAGGGCCAACGCCTGCCGGGTTTCCTCGGCCGTGACGCGCTCCCGGCGCGCCTCGCGGATGATACGGCCGATTTTGAACGCCACCGGCGCGGGCAATGCAGTCTCCTGCAATCTGACCAGGGCGCTATCGGCGGCAATTAACTGTTCGACAGTGAGAGTAAGCTGGGTTTTCATCGTTTATTTTCCTTTTGTACTAAGCAATTCTAATCATTGAAAATTCAGGACTAAATTGTTCACCAACAACTATGTTCAGGTCCCCCCCAGAGTTTTGGTAACCGCGCAGCTCCACATAATCATTTAAGTTGAGATTGTAGATTGCTGACAGCGCGTGCCGTGTAGACGTTTCGCCATGAGCAGGCTTGGAATCAGCGCAAATAGAATTTGAGCCATTCACCCGGATTTCTGCAACCCGAACGCCGGTCGAATTATTAGACCAGGCCAAATGACCGATAATCAAGTAAACGCCCGCATTGCGACAGGTCAGCCGAGTCGGGTTAGTGGTAGACGACCAATGAGCCGTTTCCAAGAAGTTGTCAAACCGTGCATGCGTGAAGCTAACGCTTACCCACGTCTGATGAGATGCAGATTGACCTGTATTTCGACGCACTCGCGCTCCCATTGCTCTGCTGCCCGTAATCAGGGGCGCGCCTTCGTCTAGCTCCATATGGTTTGTGGCGATTCGGATTAACGATCTTTCTGATGCAGGCGCAGAAATCAAATCAATACTCGCTTTCGAGCCAACATTCCCACCCACAAAAAAGTACATGCCGTATACTGGATCGGCGCCTTGATACCAGCCGTAGATACCATGATTAATTGTGTCATGATTGAAGGTGAGTACGCCTGGATGTGGTGTGCTGCCTCCTGAATTATTGAACATAGCCAGGGATAGGCCAGCCCTATTCAACACAACGCTGCCATTACCCGCGATAAGATTCCCCGTTGCATTTAGAGAGATTTGCCAATTGCCATTACGGTAGGTGGTCAGTCGCCCAATACCCCCATCATTCCACAATTTCAAGCCGGTTGTGGGGCTGGCGAACGTTCCCGTTCCCTGATAAATGCCCCCCGACGCGGACAGCGTCAACGGCTTGGTGAATTCCGCCCCGTCTGCCGCGTCGAAGGTGAAGACGGCCGCCCCGGTCGAATCGTTTATAGTCAGGATACCAGCCGACGACAGGCTGATCCGCTCGGTCGTGTTGACCCGCAAGGCAATCCCGCCGCTTTTGATAACCAGGTTATCCTGTTCAGCCGCGACACGGCCGATCAAAATATCGCCAGCCGCAAACTCGCCACTGGCCCCGGCGAACCAACGCGCCACCTGGTTGTTGCCGTGCATGATGCGGAAGCCGTTCGTTTGATCAGCCGCGACCCAGGCGTGACCAGTCGCATATTTACCGGCCGCAAAACCATACGTATCGCTGCCGTAACCGTAAATGCCGTTGAGGTTGCCAATCGCCCAATGCTCATTCCAGTCGTTAAATGTGGCCGATTGGCGCACATTACCCACAATGGTTGGTCCCGCCTGCGAACCGCTCTTAACGCCGCGGATTGAGTAGATGTCTATAAACCCATCATTCTGTTGGCCTGTGTTAAACAGAGCGTCCCCGGCGAACCAATCATTCGCCCCGCTGCCATCTAGGTTACGTTGCACCGTGTAGGTGTAGGGACCGCTTCCGGTGGGCGCGGCCGTCACCTTCATAAACTCCACCTTCCCGTCAGCTTCCAGGTATACGACGTCGTCTTCCTGCATCTGGTTATGTTTGACGACAACAAATGTTTGCGACGTGTTTACATCCGCTTCCAAAATGGTTGTGGGGCCTACCAGAATACGGCCGCCAATGGTCGCCATCGTATTTTGCGCCACCAGCGTCTCGACCCATAGCTCGGCGGCGTGAACGGTTAGATATTTCTTCGACAATGCCCCGATATTCAGGTCATACGCCGTAAACGGCAGTAAATCTTTCCCGCCTGGGTTAAAGACAACGTCTCCAGTCGGTTCAACCGTCAGACTACCGCCTGACGTAGTGAAAATATCCGTATAGTTGGTCGCGTCGTAACTCAGCCGCAGTTGCGAGTCGCTGCCGGCCGCAAAAACGTGCAGCAGCTTGGCCGGATCGTCTGTGCCAATTCCGACCCGGCTATTATTAACAATCAATTGGTTGCTTCCAACGACCAACCCATTAACCCCTAACGCCAGCGAAACCAACTGCAAATGACCAGAAGAATTTGTAGCCAGCAGGCTGGCCGCTGCGCCAGGGTTGCTGGAACTGGTAACGGCGTGGGTGTGGCTGCCCGTGGCATTATTGCTAGAACTGACAGACAATGACCCCGGCGTTGTCAAAGCGACATTACTGGTATTAACCGTAATGCCGTCGCCCGCTCCAACCGCCAAAATTTTACTAGCGATGGTCAATCCATTACCCGCCACGCTGTCGTCGAGCTGCAATCCGCCTGAGTTAAACGACAGGCCGGACGTTGTCGCCAGCCGCATCCTAATTGTCAGAGACGCCTTCGCGCCGCCATCGTCAAACGCCACGCCGTCACCCGCGGCGGCCGTTCGTTCGCCGGTCATTTCGCCGCTGTGCCCCAAAACCAGGAAAGACGCCGCCGCCAGGGCGCTAATGTCTACGCCGTCTATTTTCACGCCAGACGCAACGGTCATATTGCCCGTTAGTTGCCGCGTCCCGTCTGTTTTTAGGAATTGCGGAGCTTGCGCGTCAGCCAACTGGCCGGAATGATGGCTGCTATTCAAATCATGCGGCGACGGCGCGCCGCCGCCAATACCCTTCATGCCTTCCCCGATCCAGGACAGGATGAAAGGTTTCAGTGAATTCAGTAAATCAGATCGCGGATCAGCCATAGAACCCTCCGAGCTTGCTTATATCTAAAGGATTGCTTCGCCCTCTAGGAGTATAGAATGTCTTGCCAGAACGGCCGTCATAGGCGGCCGATTCGATGAATTGGGAGGATAAGTCGCTAATCATTTGCAGGTTAGCCGTTGCGGGAATAATGTCCACCAACCGCACCCACATACCCGTCATAACCGCCTCAGGCGGCACCGGCGCTCCCCACGAATCCTCTAATACCGAGTTACTACGTAAACGGTGCCATGACAAATCTTGTCCGAATCCCGGCCGGGCGGGGGCTTCGTAAACATGCAGGAAGCGATTGACGTCAATGTAGGCCAACAACGGCCGTTTGTTCGCGCCGCCCACGCGCAGCAGAGCCTCAATCTCAGCCATTGTCGTTGTGTCTCCACCCCGAAACTGATTAGAGAATTGACCCGTAGACGGCGTTTTAATTCCGGTGATGAAGCCAGTATTGGGGTAGTCGGCTATCATCGCCTCGATCTGTTGGTTGGTCTCCCATGCGCCAGCAATGTCGAAGATCAAATCCTCCGCTGGATCGACGGCGTACCAGTTGTTATTGATGAGGTCATTGTAATAGAGCGCCCCATTGGGGTAACTACCCGTAGCGTCCACCGATACGCGGTAATAATCCTCATTGTCGCTGATGCCCGTTCGCGCCAGAACCAACCAATAGGTTGTGCCATATTGGAGCAGGGTGGTCAGGTCAAATTCAAAGGTGGTCACAGCCATGTTGTTGGCTATATTGGCGGCGTCTACGTCGGCCGTTTCCAAGACAGTTCCGGGCTGGCCACTATTGTTGGCGCATATTGACAGCCGCAGGGCGTCAGTGGGCGCGCCTATTTTTTGGCAGCGCAGTTGCACTCTCTGCACAACCCATTCATGGTTAGCCGTCAGGCTAAACGACTGCGCGACCTCTCTCTCATCCTCCCCGCCAATTGGCACGGCCGTTGTCGCGCCGCCTTCATGCGCCTCCCGGCCGGATGTTTGCGAGTAATACCGCCAGGACAGCGTATCCCACCAGCCCCGGCAGTAAATGCGGCCAAAGCCGCCAGCGCCCGATTTCCGATTTGTTAGAGGCACAGGCAACCCCACCGCCTCTAACAGGCTATCCCGCAAATTCAAGGCGCTCCCCGGCGACTCAGCCGCCGCGCCATGCAGTAGCTCCTTGATGCCATATTCGGCGATGCTGGCCGGATTTTCGGCAAATGGGGTCGTTTCCCGCAATGAGAATGTTCCCCCATCCATCGCGTGGGTGTAAGCGACAGCCACCCGATTAGCCATTTCATCCAGGCGTATGCCTACCATAAATTCCCCAGATGGTATGGAGACCTCTGAGGCATATCCCCACCAGACAGGCTCTTGACGGCCGTCGCGGACAGTGGTCGGCGCTCGCAGCAAATTGGCCGTCTCCCATAGCGCATCCTCGCTGCCGCTGACCTCTAACATCATCTGGCGCGGCCCGCCGATCATGTGGGCCGTCATATCCTGCACGGCGTAACTCAAACGAGGCGCAAGGAGGGGCGTGTCAAAATTGCGCGTTAGCCAATTGACAGACAAACGGGTCATATCGCCACCCGTCGCGGGCGGTAGCTAACCTGGACAGTCGCCGTCCGCGCTATCGTATCGCTGCTCATGCCGCCCATCAGGAAATATAACCGCTGCGCCTGGCGCGGCCGTAACATCATCGGCGGGCCATCTGACAGGTAATGGCCGGTTTTACCGGCCGTAGCCCAGCCCTCAGTGTATACGTGTCCGGTCGTCATGTCGTCCGTCAACGTCACCCCATTGGCGGCGCCGTACCCTTTGGGCGTTAGTTTGCGCCAACCATCTAGCGGCGAAAGCTGCAAGAAATCTACATCTAGCGTTTTACTGCCCGCATACTCCGCCTTCACGAACATAACCAACTTTAAGGGATACAGGTCGCCAGCGCCCACCAGGTAGGGCGGCAGTTGGAGCGAAACAGTCTCCTGCAGCCGCTTTCCAGTTCTGATTGCCGCCCACCGGGATTGATAGATGGTGCTCAGCAGGAATTGCACATCAAAGCGCACCTCCATGACATTGCTGCCCAACGAAACAGAGTTGTGCAGCCACATCATAATGCGGAAAAAGTTACCTCGGCACGCATTTAGCAGAGATGAACTTAAATCCCAACTGATGGCCTCTGTTTCCGTTGTGGCTGACCAGGTGAAACGCCTGTACTGGCCGCCGCTGGCCGCCGCCGCCGTTTCAGTCGTTCCCCCCGAAGCCGCCGCTTCGCCCTGGAGGATGTGGCTGAATGTATCGGGCAGTGAGCGCGAATTGAGAGCTAGATATACCTCGCGCATTCTATTCGTGCTATCCAGCGTATTTTTTATCTTTACAATGGGCGGGGTCGGCATCTCCCCCGCAACTGGCCCTAACGAAACAAAGTTATCGTTAGATGCGTCATGATGCCCTGAAATTGAAAGAGGCGTTGTCACGGCCGTCCCATTCCGATTTGTTAGCGGTAGAGCGACCTCGTCACCCTCCCAATAGTAACGACGGGTAAAGAGTATCGTCAGCCGTCGTTGCGGGCCGGTCATGCCGATTTCCTCTATTACAGAAGCATCGCTGCGATACCGGCCGGCAACAATTTCAGATCGCCACACCGGACTATTAGCGGAGCGTTGTTCGTACAGAAAAACCCGCTTGCCTAAGCGCGTTCGCTGGTAGTCGCGGGCCTGCTCCAGCAAATCGGCCAGAATCTGACGATAATTGTCAGCCTCGTCCGTCTGGGGGATCAACCCGACAATCCGACCGGTGGGGTTACGTATATTCGCAGAGGCAATCTCTGCGCCGTCCCGCGCTTCCTCAACGATTTGCACAACATCCTGATCGGGAGCGCCTGGGTCGTACATCTCCAACTCAACAAGCAAATTCTCTGTTGGATGGGCGACATAGATGGGGCTGCTGCCGTCTTCATACGCAATGTAAATGGTCAACGGCCGTCTCATCGAATGCTCCTCTCTATAATGTCCTTAACCGTGTACGCCATTTCGTGAACGTCCAGCGGATCAGATGCGTTCATTTGTTCCACATTCACCAAAGGCGCATTAAATTCCACGTTACGGCCGTTGCCAGCGTCATTTTTCCACAACGGCCGGAAATGAGCCTCCTCCGGGCCAGCTTCGCCCGCCAGGAAGAGGGTGGGGCGCGTCACCATCCAGTCGCCGCCTTGCGCTTGTGGCACAATGGGCAAGGTCGTACCGCCCCACGATAGGCCAGACGAATTGGTAGTGATCGGGATAGATACCCCTTGTCCTAGATTGCTCAGCCGCTGTTCAATCGTATCGAGCGTGTACAGCGTCCCGTCTTCACCCAAAATACCCAGCTCTATCAACACGCTGTCGGGCATCTGTTCGATGTTGTCGCGCAGCGGCGTAATAGCTGATACATTGACCCGCTGCGCTTCCTCGCCGACTTCCGTCAAGCTGGAAATCATCTCGAACGCTTCGCCGGCCGTGTCCGCCATCCCCGATTCAAGCAGGAGATAAGCCTGCGTCAGCCCATCCACATTGCGGATGCTGTGAGAAACAGTCCCATCGTCAGCAACAAACTCCTCACTAAACAGGCCAATGAGCTTGTCAACCTCCTGCCGGTAACGCTCCGCCTCCAATCTGGCGTCAACCTGGGCTTGGGTCATAAGTCCCAAATCAAGGGCCGCCTGACCCACCTCCTCAGTGAAGACGCCGCTAAAATTCGCCAGGATGATTTCCAGCACCATCTCCCGATAACCCTGGCTGATCGCCTGGTTGATGCGGTCTATCTCTTCCTGGGCTTCTCTGGCGGCCCGTGCGTCGCCGGTGTAAACATTGACAAACTCGCCATGAGCCGCTTCTAGTTCGCCGCGCCGCGCCAACAACTCCTGCCGCTGCGATTCAGTCAGGCCGCCTTGCAACCGCTGCCAGGCCGACAGCCATTCCGCGCTGCCTTCTGTTGTTGTCCGTAAGATGTTCTCTAGCGACCGACGCTGCCCGCCGCTTATGTCATTCGCCAACTGTTCACTGATGCTGGCAATTTCGCCGCTGTGGTCGCGCCAGGTTTCTACCCATGTCCCGGTTGCGTTATCCAAACGTTCCTGCTGCTCTGCCAGCCGGTCAATTAACCCGAATGTAGATCGGGTTGCATTCTGCGTTATTTGGCCGAAGACAGACTCCCATTGGGAGAATGAGGCCGTAATTGCGTCAGCGCGTTCCATCCGCGCCGCCCAATACGCCGCCATGTCGTCCTCTTCGGTGTATCGCTGGTCAACGGGGCTGTTGTTCCAAAACGCAGCTTGCACATCGGCGTACATCTGCCGCAGACGTTCCGCTGCGGTCAGAGCCGCTACGCCGGTATCCTCGATCATCTCGACGCCCGTTCGCGTCTGCGAGTTAAATAGAGCCTGGTCGAACGATGCGGCGCGCATGGCCTCGATGTACTGGGCTAACTCCTCTTGCGTGGCGACGAAGGTGTTATGAATCCAAATTTCATCGCCCACCCAACGGGCGTCACGGCCGAACAGTTGCCATAGAACCTCGTCTAAATCTTTCGCGCCCCCCTGCAACTCAATCGTTGCCAGAGTTGCTTCCTTCAACCCGGCCGCCAATTCGCGCCGCAGCTGCGCCGATAACTTACGCTGTTGAGCCTCAACGTCGCCCAGGATGGGCAGCAAACTCTTCCATGTCATTTTGCCTGTTTCAACTGAAACAGCCATAGATGACATTACATTGGCTATATGCGCCTCAATATCCTCGATGCTGTCAGCCGCTGCCAGGTTGTCCGCAACCATATCGCCTAATTGTTCGGCAAACGCCTCATTAGCGATGGCGTGATAGGCTCTAACCCCTTCGGTCAATCGGCCAATAGCCTCGGTAGAGCGCTCTACAGCTTCGGGTATCCGCAGCAATTCGACCAGGGCGTCGCCGGTGGCAATTTTCAGCCCATCCCAGGCGCTAGACATGAGCGTCACGCGCCCTTCCAGCGTGTCTAGTTGAGTGGTCGCTACCCGGTCGGCCGTCCCGCCGCTGTCCTCTAGCATGGCCGTGAAGTCGGCTAATGCACTGCTGCCCTGGTCAACGAGCGCGGCCATCGCCGGGCCTGCCCGCTGCCCGAAGATAGCCATCATGTCGGTGGTACTGGCCCCGCTGCGCTCTAATTGTTGTACAATTTCAGTCAGGGAGAGGAGACGGCCGTTAGAATCAGTCGTCGTCACATTCAAGCGCGACAACGTTTCTGTTACCTCGCTGGTCGGCTTTGCCAGTCGTGTGAGGGCATTCCGCAGCGACGTGCCCGCCATGCTGCCCTGAATACCCGCATTACCCATCAATGCAATGGCCGCCGCCGCTTCCTCGAAGTCAATGCCCATACCGCTGGCGACCGGGCCAGCGTATTTCATCGCCTCGCCCAATTGGACAAGGTTGACGTTCGCGCTGGTGAAAGCCTTAACCAGCACGTCGTTGACGTGTCCAACCTCGTCAACAGTTTTGTTATACCCGGTAAGGATATTGGAGGTGATGTCGGCGGCTCGTCCCAGGTCGAGGTTAGCCGCGGCCGCTAATTGCAGCACCCCTGGCATAGCGCCAATAATGTCGTTGACCTGGAAACCGGCCATGGCGAGGAAGGCCATACCCTCCCCAGCCTCTTGTGCGGTAAATTTGGTTGTGGCTCCCAAATCCTTAGCCGTCTTTTCCAGCAGGGCTAATTCTTTGCCCGCCGCGCCGCTAACGGCCGCGACGTTCGCCATTGTCTGTTCAAACGATTGGTAGCTGCGGATAGAATCGGCCAGGAATGCCGTAATCGCCGCGCTGGCCCCCACCGCCACGCCCAAAGCAACGTTTTTTAGACGGCCGAAACTTTGTTCTACGCCGCCCAAATCCCGCTTTGCTTGTTCTACGCCATCCCCCCGCCAGGACGACTCTATTTGAATGCCAACCTTCGTGTTGCGCGTCATGTGATCAGTCTCAGTCGTCTTCGTTCAGCCAGAGAATAAAATCAGCGTCCCCCTGCTGCCACTTACCGGGGAACTTAGTGGTCAAATAAGCGCGATGAGCCAGGCGCATCGCCTTCAATTCGTACTCATCCTGATCGTGCCATCCGCCCGCCCGCGGCCAGGAAATCAGACGGCCGTTCTCATCCAGGCACCAGGACGCCATATCCAGCGCCCAGGGAACGTCCGTCTCGACGCCTCTTACATAATCGCGGACGGACTGTGCAACTTTTTTAGGTTCAGTCGCGCCCCCAGATAGTCGTCGGCGCAGTCAACGACCCATGACGCCAATTCCAACGGGACGCCCACGCCATCCTCCGACAAAGCCGATCTCGGCACGCCGGGCACATTCCATTTGGTAATCAGGGTAAGCGCCGATTGCCAGGAACGACCAAACAAGCTGTACTTAAACAACTGAGCTTCTTCGCCATTGGGGATGATTAACTGAGCAGCCTTAACCCAGGCGCGGTAATACTGCCGCGAAAATGAGGGCGGCATTTGCAAACGGCCGTCGCCATATTTCTCCAAATCGGGATAACGCCAGACGTAATCAGCCGTCTTAAATGAGAAGGGGGCTGCTTTCCGCTTCGCCTGCTCCGCCACTCGTTTGACGGCCGCTTTAGGCGATTCAATGCGGATACGCGGCGCAATACATGCGTCAGCGCAATCCGTAACCCAGGAGATCAGTTCCATCGGTAAATCGTCGCTGATTTTCTCCACTAGCTCATACGCAATCCCCTCAACGCGCCATTCGGCGATTGACATAGCCGCCTTGAATTGCCGGATAAGCGCCCCATCATCGCTGCTGTCGCCGGTATATGCCTGGCGCAGCGTGTTATACCAGGTCGCAAAATCAGCCAGCGTAAACGGCTCTGGAAACGCAATATGGCCGGACAACCCATCCAGGCCAGGATAATCAGCCTCTTTAACATCAAACTGAGTAGGGCTTAAAGCGCTCATGGTAACATTCCTTTTAGCGGGTGGGGGCGGGCGACTAACTAAGGGTCAGCCGCCCGCCATAGGGAGAGTGAGGAGACTAATTAGGCAGGTACGGTGTCGCGGCGTATCTGCTCCGTAACAAACCGCACCTGTTTGACAAGCGGCTGCGCGCTATTGGCGTCGCCGCCCGTGTGGGGGTTGGAAACCACTTTCACCAAAGCCGTCCGGCGCAATGCGCCAGTCGCCCCGCTGTTATACGCCCACCGCAGGTAGAAACAGGCGCCGCTTGTCCAACGGTCAAGCAAAAACTCCAGAAACGAATTGGTGGCGTTCTTAAAAACAATCGAGGCATTGACGTCAACCATGCCCGGCGGCGTTGTGCCAATCACCACCCCGTTGAACGTTTTGTATTCAGAAACGTCCCGGTCGCCGCCGCCCACATCCAACTGACCAGCCACATCCCGAATGTCCGTCCAGGTGTGACCAGCGTTGTTCCATTCCAGCGTCGGGTCAGCGCTGTACTGCACCAACAAAGTAGACCCGCTTGCACCATCGCATAAACTCATGATTCACCTCCACTAGGTTCTATGGCGGAGGCTTCTTTTTGCCACCGCTCTACTTGATTGGGCTTCACGCCCATCTTCTCAGCGACAACGGCCGTATTAGCGACGGCCAACGCAGCTGGCGTTTGAATGCCAGCGTACACCCACAGTTTGCGGGCCAATGCCGGGCCAACGCCCTTCACAGCCTGTAACTCATCTAAAGCGGTCATGTCGGCCAACAGCTTAAACCGCTTGAGCGTATAAATTTCGCCGGATGGGGTCTTGTCGAGTTTGACCGTTTCGCCACCCTCGTAGACACGGCCGTCTTCCGGCGATACCAATGTCGTCAAACAAATAAAATCAGCCATTGCGCTAATCCTCCGCGCATATCGTCTCGGTCACACTAAATGCGACCTTGACGCCGTAATAATCAGTTGCCCCGCCAGCAGGCCAGTTGTAAATACCCGCCGCTGGCTGGAAGAGCGTAATCATAGAATTGGGCGTTGGGCGACGAATCGCGCTGATAGCCCGCGCATAGGCGTCTATGTACTTTGCCAGGTCGCCAAAGACGCCGCGCCCATAGCCGCGGGCAATAGGCTGCCACAACATCAACTCCGTAATGCGCCAGGTAATCACCATGCCGCCGTTGAAGCCCATATACTCCATGGCCGTGGCCCCGTCGCCATCCGCGCCCACCGGCAGCATAATCCGGCGCGGTAAATCGGCCGTTTCAACGCTGTTCTTAGCCTCGTCCAACTTCCAGGCCAGAACCTCACGGCCGTCTACAAATAATTCGATGTCAGATATGGCGTTCTGTATGTCAATTAGCATTACAATGGACTCACGTAGCCATCAACCAACTCAACAAAATCTTTGGGCAACCGGCTGGGCAGCAGTAATTGACCGTCCTTACTCACAACCGGACGATCCATGTCGCCTGAGTTGTCCTTTTGCCTGTACATCCAGGCAACCAGCCGGATAATTCCCTGCCGCAAATCCTCAGGGGGCGTTATGCTGTACCCCCAACGGCCGGTAATGGTGATGGCCTCATCAGGATCATTGCCCGCTATCCACGACAAATTACTGCTAGACTTGAGCTTGATGGCGTAATAAGGCGTTCGATTAGGGGGATTGGTCACGTATGACCCGGCCGGGATAATCGTCCCATCCCCGTTCACGATTTCAGTAATGGCCGCTAACTCACCATACTCGTCCAGGTGCAGGGTATCGCCCAACACCTGAAAAATAGGGAGTGTTTGCGAACTGTCGGCTGGTACAAGGAAAGCGCGACCCGTTTTCTTCTCAACATGGGTTTGGGCGGCGCGGATCATGCGCAGCAGCATATTGTCATCGGCCTGACCGATGTCCACATACTCGCGCACGTCCTCAAGCGAAACGTACAGATCGCTCATTCTTCCTCATCCGTTCCCGCCGCCATTTCCTCTAATTTGGCTTGAGCCGCGGCAATCCATTTATCAATCGTCTTTTGGCTCACTTCCATGAGCTGCACCAGTCGCGCCGAATCCGCAGCGGCCAAATCTGCCAGCGTCAAAATACCCTTCAGGTGCAGTTCCCGCGTCCGCGACGGTCCTAATCCAATCCCTCTGATAATTGTGGCGAAATCATCAGGCTCGTCTTCCTGAGTAGGCTCAGGCTTTGCTTTATTCTTAGGCTCATTCTTGGGCGCATCTTCTTTTTTACTGCGGCGCACAGGTAAAGCGGAAGCGGTTTCACGCTGCGCCGCAACCAGTTGAGACACAGAAGAAGGCGGGCTTTCATCAACGGCCGTTGCAGGGGTGGGGGGGACTGGTTCGGCTTTTTCCTCTGCATCCAACCAATCCGCAAGACCATCATTTACCAACGATTGTGCGTAGGGAGCAGACGCCACTTCAATGACATCGCCCACCTGGGCGAACGGCCGTCTTTTATGGCCTGGGCCGTTATACTGTCCGGCTTGCTTCACTTTGACGGTAATCATGAGGTTAGCCTCCTATCCTAAAAGACCTTCAGCGCGGCCGCCGTCACCGAGGCAACGCCGGAAAAATTGACATGGACTGTGCCGTCTGCCTGGTTGTAATGTTCGCGGGGGAACGGGCCGATCAGTCGGTTTGCGCTGGCCGCCACAATCACCTCGCGGTCAGCGATAGCCAAACCGTCCACAGTTCCTGGCGTGACAATTGTCACCGTAATAGGAGCGCCGCCCCCATTCACAATATGCAAAATTACCGAGCCGTCATTGGCTACGGAATGCCCGTCGGCGTTAGCGGCCGCCGCGGGTAAGGCCACGCCAGCGCGTGTTACCTGGGTTACGGTTAAAGCAGTTCTCGCCATGGTGATACCTCGTTAATGAGGTAATGGGATGCAGGCTACCCGCATCCCATTACACAATTACGCCAAAACCGCTACGGATTCGAGCAAGGCTGCCGGTTGAGTGACAGGCGCAACGTCAGGATTGACCCCGTAGAAGGTGATCGCGCCCGTGTTGCTGCTGCCGCCTGAGCGGGTGAGGGTGACGGCCACATAGCGGAAACCGTTGTTGATGTCCAGCTTGTTGACAGCCACTTCGATCAACGCCGATTTGTTGTCGTCGTCGCCGTCAAGCTGGGTGATGGCCGCGCCAGTCACGTCTTTTTTGCCAGTGCCCGCGGCGGCCGTCGCCTGGACAACCTTCATGTCAATGCTGGTGGCGCCAACCGCGCCCAGGTCAATGACAAAAGCGAACCGCTCAAACTGAGCCACGTCAATGAAAGTGGCGGGATAATCGCCGGTGGTCAACGCGCCGGGCGCAACGGCCACTTGGCGATAAACCTGTTGGTTGAAAGTCGTTAAATTACCCATCTGTTTTTTCCTCCGGGTTTATGGTTTAGCATTAGGCGGTACGGCCGTTAAACGGCCGTACCGCGCTATTCATTCAGGTTCAGGTTAGGGAGCCGCAACCTTCTGCACGGCCGCCCGCCACAATTCCACCGGTCGCCCGCCAACGCGCTTGCGAACTTGCAGTTCAACCCGGTTGATGCCCGTGCCAGAGTCCTGGAAGCGGGCCACAGTCAGACCGAACTTCTCCACAATCCAGTAAGCGGCCATATCCGCAAACAGGAGGGGGAACGCGCCAGCCGCCACATCAGGCATAGCCTCGCTTTCGCGGGCCGCCTGGCGCAGCAGCAGGCCATTGTCGGCCAGGCTGGGGAAGGCCAGATCAGAGCCAGTGCCAGAGATGGTCAGATTCTCGATGTCGCCGTAGGTATCAGAGTTACCCACGAACGACCCGCGGGCGCGGTACTGAGAGGCCACGCCTCGTTTCAGCTTGCGCACGCCAGCGGTTGTCAAAGTCGCAGCCGCCCCAGAGATAACCTCTTTCAGGACAAGGGTGTTAGCGCCGCCAGGCAGCCAGCCCAGGGGTTTACCAACGCCATTACCAATCAGGAAGCCTTCATCCTCGTCAATGGAGAGGGTGTTGACAATATCATCCTCAACAATCTGCAAGAGGTTGGCCGCGTCCTGGACGAGGGTCATGCTCATGCGGATTTTGTAGGTGTAGATATTGGCTTCCACACTTACTTCCTTCAGCTTGGCGTTCTGTTCGCCGGGGGCTTGGCCTTCGCTGCCCCATTCGCCGCGCAGGGCGCCGACGTACCGGTCATTGCCGCCGTCATACTGAGGCACCGGCACGCTGTTCCCGTTGATCAGGTTGACCACAGTCGCGCCGCCGCCGCGCACGGCCGTTAAGCCGGGCAAACGGGCGGAGATGCTGGCCTGCATCGGCGGGGGAACGGCAAAGCCGCCCAGGTCGCCTTGCGCCGCCACCATCATGTCCTTCATGGACTTGACGGAGTGATCTTGTTTGACCAGCGTTTTAATAGCCTCGTCGGGGAAAATCTGAGTATCCAGCAATTCCCGTTCCTGGGTATTCAAACGGCCGTCGCCGAGGCGAACGAATTTGGTGAAAGCGCGGGTCTGATCCAACACAACCTGACGGTATTCACCGCCGACAACTTCCTTCTTAACCTGGCGCAGCGCGTCGTCTTCATTGCCGAAGCGCATCTGGTAGAAGGTGTTGAGGTTTTTGCGGGCGTCATCCTGCGTTTCATCAGCGGCGGGCGTGTCATGGCCAACGCCGTTAGTAGCCGGAGCGTCGGTAATCGTCGCTACGGCCGTCTTCAATGCGCCGACTTCTGCTTGCAGACCATCGGCAAACGTTTTGGCTGCGCTGGTCGCCGCTTGATCGGCTACCTGCTTGAGCAGTTTTTCGAGTTCTTCGGGGGGCATATCAATTTCCTCCAATTGGGTATGAGATTGGCGGCCATTGCCGCCAGATTTAAGGGGTTTTTGATCATGCCGCTTAACCTCTCCCGTCGCGTCTGCGCTCGCATCGCTGCGCGATGCCTGTGACAACGCCTTTAGGTTGGGCCGGGCGGCCGTGACTTCATGATAAGTTTTGAGGCTGATGGCTTTACCGGTAAGCGCCTTCGCCTCATTTCTAAATTCGGCCGGGGTGGGGGTCAGCGTAGCGTCAATGCCCAACGGCCAATGAGTAATTCGATTGACAATAGCGCCCCGCGAATTCTTCACAGGGGTCTTTTTGAATAGATGGCTGGCCGTTCCGCTTGACCAACCCATCTTGCCCTTCTGGGCCAGGCCAAAGACGGCCGCTTCATACTCGTCGCGCAGGTCAAGTTGCGCCTGCACCCACACGCCCACGTCAGTCATCTTCAATGTGGCTGACGACTGCACAGAAGCTCCTAGCCTCTTAACGCCCACAATCTCATCCAGGCCGTGATCGTAATAAACGATGCTCTTTGTATGCGGCCCGTAATCGGTTTCAGCGTCGAAATAATCCCCCGTCAAATCGGGGTCGTCAGGGTCAGAAAAACGAATGAGCATCCCCTCTACCGTGCCAATATGACCAGACACGGCCGTCTTAATGGATGAATCGGAGTTAGGGAGGTAAACGGCCGTATTCTCCAGCCGCTTGGCCGCCACCCATTCCCGCTGCACCTTCTCCCATTGCTCGCGGGACGCAAAGACAACCTGGTCGCCATTCATGGTGTAGGGGATGCTGTACGAAGCGTTCCAGGGCGATTGATCCAGATAAATTGTTACAATCACCCGGTCAGTCAACATCGTTTCAATGTGGAAGTCATGGGGGTAAAGAGGTATTTCCGGCTCCGCTTCGGCTGGCGGCGTGAACATAACCCGCAAGCCAGACCAAACAGTCTCGGCCAATTGGTCAATGGTAAGCGACTTCTGCGCAGGGGGAGGGCTTTGATTGCCGCTTGCGGCTGGCGTTCCTGCTGTTCCGCTAGAAGCGTCACTAACAGCCTGCGCCTCCGTCAACTGTTCGCCTGGTTGGTCGTCCGACTGTGCGGCCGTTTCCAGTTCCAATTCTTCATCTGGGGACATACGCATTTCTCCCAAAAACAAAAAAGCCGCATTCCCTCATTACTGAGAAAATGCGGCGGTAAGCTCGCAAAACACTATATTGATTCAGCCCTTATGGGGCTGCCGGGTGGCAATGTTCCCGGTTGCCCGGCCTATTTATACGGCCGTTGTCGCTACGATAATAGCATATTGGTTCTATTCGTGTCAATCTGTCATTGGCTGGCTGCCGCTCGATTGCTCCATAGCCGCTATCAACTGCATGGTTTTGCCATTGGACGGCCGTGTCCAATGAAAGACATGGCCGCAGGCGTGACAATGCCGCCGGCCGCGCTCAACCAACATCACGCCCACGTCCAGCCATATTTGACCGGAGATAACAACCAGACGCGCCTGGGGCATAGGCGTTTGACATTTCGGGCAGGCTAATGGGATTTCCTTCATGCGTTCCTGATCCTCGCCTCAATCGTTCTGACAAAATCAGCCAAAATATCATTGGCCGTCGCCCTCACTGCGTCCGCGTCTGTCTGCCAACGACCCTGATGCACCTGCGCTTGTCTCCCCTCAGACTGCACGTATGGCCCGTACACCGTGTTATTGCCGATGATTGTCCGCATTCCGAACAACGTCCGCTCAGTTGGAGCCACAATCCAGCGTCGGCCAAGCGTCTGGGTGCGCCGGTAGGAACTGTTGGGGGGTGGGGGGGGATACGGCTTCATGAAAGCCACAATACGCGCCCCAGCCCGATCATGCGCCGGCCGTAAGAACTCCGGCGATGCTAATGCCACCAAGATTCGCGTAACCTCGTCGCCCGACAGCGTTATCTTGAAATTAACCACCGCCATCCTCCGGCGCAGCCTTAGCCAGGCCAACCCGCTTCAAATGGCGCGGCCAACAAATATCACAGACGTAATCGTCTCTAGCCGTATACCACACCCACCACCATGAGCGGTCGTCCGCATCCTCCACCAGCCCCACGTCGCAGCGGCAGCCGGGATGAGAATCATCTACCGGTCGTTTCTCCGGTGGATTGTCAGCCAGACCCATCTCGGTGTAGCTGCGCACCTTGCCTTCGACGTAAGCCCGCGTCGCTTCCGTAGTGGCCACCAACTCAGAGCGATCCACATTGAACAGTCGGCGCAGCTTGTAGGCTATATCCGTATCGTCAAAGAACGGCCGTAAGCTGTTCGTGAGTTCGGATAACTCCCCCCCGCTCTCAATCCATTTAGAGAGAGCGTTTTGCAGCCCCTTAACCGTCGTCTCGTTAATCCCCTTTACCAGGTCGAACGTGTACTGTTCAGCAAACTCCTTCGCCGCTTCAGCCACAAGCTGCCAGGAAATAGAGACCGAGCTAGATTGGCTCAATAACGCCGTACCCTGGGCGATGGCGTTAGCCGCCCCAACGCCCAAAGCATCTTCGACCGCCTTCAGCAGCGCGTCGTATAACGCGGGGCTGCTGGCTAATAGCGCCGCCGTCCATAGAGCCGTCAACGCTTCAACCGTCGCGCCCCCCTGGACGCCCTGCACGGCCGTCCATTGCTCATCAAACGCCGCCGATATTTCTAGTACGGCCGTGTCCTCAACCATCCCCAGGACAAGATCGTCCTCTCTTTCGTTCTTAATGGCTCCGTTAGCTAGTAGGGCTTGGCGCGGCCGTATCTGGGTGCGCGACCGTGCGAAAGGGAGCGGCAAACGCCGCTTTCACCTCCTCGACGCTGTTGGCCCGTCGTAACCCATTGCGCACCAACGCCATATCGAACGCTGTCAGCGCATCCGACTCAAAGGCCACCGAAGCGGCCGTTTTGCCCGTCTTAACCGCTTTGAGCGTCTTGCGCTGCCATCGTGCCAGGTCGTCCAATTGCGTCTGTTTTAGCCGCGCCTGGTTGCTGCTGGCAACGCGCTTTGCACTCTCAGCTATCTCCCTTTCCTTATCAGCGTCCAAAATATCTGTAGGCGCTATTGTTGGTCGTCTATCCAGGCTGCGCGGGTGTAAGCCTGCCGCTGCCCGCAGCTCGTCTTCATCTATCACGCCCCGGTCGAACAATTGCGCGTAGGCCGTCACCTTCTCAGCCTCTAGCTGCTGGAATATCTCCAGCATGTCCGGCCGGAACTGCATCCGCATCCCCAACGGGGTAAACAACCGCTTGTTAATCTTGGCCTGTATAAACAACGCGGCCGGCACAACCGTCTTAGTGTAAAAATGCAGGTCATCCTTTTCAGCGGTAGCGTAATTGGCCGCGCCTGAAAAGATAAGGCTCATCGGTACGCCCATCGTGTAGGCTATCTGCTGCTGTTTATCGTCGGTGATGTCGGGGATCACCATCTCCTTGAGCGGAGGGGTGAGCTTCTCGAAGCGGAAGGTGTCGCTTAATACCTCAATACCAAAGGCGTTACCCATCCCCCGTAACGCCCGTTCAAGGTAGCTCTTAACACGGCTCTTGTCCGGGTCTTGAATAACTTTACTGCTGAGAACAATTGTGGTCGGCATGGCCCCGTTCTTGAAGAATATCTCCAAGAACTTGTCCATGTTGTTGAGAATGCCAGCTTGCCGGGCGGCCACCATCCCCGGCGCTTCGCCTGGGCCAGATTCCTGAATGCCGGGCAAGAAAACCCAAACCATATCTTCTACCGGGATAGGGATGGGCTGTAAACGGCCGTTAATGCGCCGCTCGAATTTAGCCAGGCCGCTTTGATCGTTGTAGACAGGCGTAATGGTCGCCGGGTCCAACCATTTAACCTTCTTGAGCCGCACCCGGTTCTTTTCCTTGTGCCAAAAGGACGCGCCCAACAACTGTGTAGAGGCCGTCGCCCGCCATAGCAGGTCATCCAGGTCAATGTCAAACGGCAGTTCGTTATCATGCGGTATGGGCCGTTCATCTTGATCGAGCATGGGGGTGGGGGTGTTGGCCGCTGTCAAAACATGGCCTTCAACGTCCATGATTACGCGGGGCATATTGGCCACTGCATCGGCAATCAATTTAATGCAGCGGTACAGGATACCCACCGCGCCAAACAGCTTGCGCGGGTCTGTTTCATATTCCTGCCCAAACCAACGCCCCAAATCCTGGGAAGTTACCTGAGAATAATTGATAGATTTTGTCGCGCCATCAGCGCCGGTCGGCGACAAAACGTATACGACGGGTTGTTGTTGTTTCTGGCTCATATCACCTCTTACCACATACCCCAAGAGCCAAAGAGGAACTCCGGCGCGACCGCCAATACAAAGCCGTCGCCATCATCGGGGGAACGGCCGTGCCGTTTCCGAAAGTTCTCTTTGTCTTCCAATTTGAATAATGTCCGCCCTTCGCGGTTCACCGGCCCATAGAGCCGGTCGCACAAATCATCTTCTAGCTCAGGGGGCGATTTGAGAATAGTCAACCCCTTCATAATCTCGCCCGCATGGGCGTACATCTCGGTAATAATGTTGTCATAGCCGTCAGCTAATTGATACTCGCCGCCCAACATGGCGTTACCGCTGGACGACTCGCCAAAGTGGACTTCGACGACCTGGTAATCTTCAAACAGGTCGCGCATATCCTGATCAGCCAACAGATCATCCACAACGCCCGCCCCGAAGCCGCCTGTGCCGTCTACGCGGATGTGCAGGCGCGTCACGCCGGCCTCAGCCAGCCTCACCGCTTCCTGCTTCACCGCCCCTACGTAAACGTCCTTGCGGGCCTGATAGAACTTGCCCGCCCGCCACGCATTCGCCCCATGACGAATGTACAGTGTGCCGTAGTCGGTGCCGAACCGCGCCGCGTCTATCCCCATCGAGGCGAAGTCGCTCTCTGTTTCCTTCTCCTCCGACTGCACGGCCGTCTGGTAACGGCCGTAAGGGACAAATGACCGGTCGCTCGATGCGCTGGGGGCAATCCCCAACACGCGAAACATAAATTCGGGGGACGGCTCAAAAATCCCCGGCCGCCACGGGACTTCAAACGTGTATTTGTCTGGATTATGTTGGGTGACAACTTCGCACTCGTTGTCAATCATCTTATCCACCCAATCCCGCCTTACCCCGCCTGGCACAATATCTTTGCCCTCCAGCACATTAGGATGCCACAAGCATGAAAGCTGAAAGGAGGCCACATTATCCGACTCGCGTTCCTTGTGGAAGCGACTGGATCGGGTGCGCGGATTCGCCAGCATCAGCACAATGACAATACCGCCGCTGGACATACTGTTGACCGCATTCCAGACAAACGCCGGAATACCCTCCGCTTCGTCCAATACGAACATCAAGTAACGGCCGTGCTGACCCTGCACCCGCTCGGTGCCGGAGCCGCCTGAGTTGTTGGTAGCCCGCCCCTTAGCGAAATGGTTATCGTCTACCTTCAACTCCATATCCAGGATGCGCCCCGGCAGCCCCTTGCCGCGCCGGTCTGTCTTGATTTCCTTCCAGAGCAGATCATGAATCTGCTCCCAGGTGGGGGCGAATGTGTAGATGATGGCGGGTGGGAATGAGTCGAAGAAATGATTCACCAGGCCGGAAGCGATTTTGGTCTTGCCCACAGTGTGTCCGGCCGGAACGCGAATCCAGTTTTTGATAACCTGACCCGGCTGCCAGTATTGAAGCTGGTCGGCCGTTAGCTCCCCCTTCTCCCAGGCGTCCCGCTCATGCAGTTGGCGCAGGGCCAGTTCATAAGTCTCGATGATCTGCACCTGGCCGGGCTGCTCGGCCGTACCGCCCCAGGGCGTCCAGCCTAATTTATCCTCAATGTAGCCCACCGCGTCATACTGATATTCACGCAACGGCCGTTGCTTCGGCCGTTTCTGCATTCGACGGTAATACTCAGCCCGCGCATTCTGCTGCACTTGCAGACGCTGGTTGCGCGATAGGGTGGGGGAAAGGGACGGCATCATTTGGCTAAATACCCCCCAAGCAAAACCTTAACGGGATCGTCTCCCCGTTGCAGGGCTTCGACCTGCTCGTCGGTCAGTTTGGTGTAATCAAGCTGCGTCAGGTCAAGCGTAACCTGAACGTTACTCGGCTTTTCGTTGAACAGGTTGTGGTAACGGCCGACATAAACCAACGCCTGGAAGGCGTCGTAGAACTCTACGACTTGCTCCGCCGAGTCCTGGCCGGTTCGCGTCCAACCAATCTTTTTGATGAGGTGGCCTTTGCCGTCCTTTAGCAGCCGCTCCATATCAATGCGGGTTTCCTGACTTATCGGATCGAAGATCAGATAGTTAGCGTAATCAGCCCGCGCTTGCTGGCTGAGACGTTGGACGGCTTCCGCAGCTCCCATCTGTTCCTGGTGGAAAAATTCGTCAACCGCATTTCTGATCTTATCCGACTTTGCCAGGCGACTCCCAGCCCGATCAGGATGCGCGTACCCGGCGGCCTTCGCTGCGCGGGTTCGATTGCCATGCGTCAAGAACTCGATAAGGAAAATCCGTTCTTTTGGCGACAAATTGGAAACAGAACTGACCTGCTGCTCTGCGCGTTCGCGGGCGGCAGCTTCTCGCTGTTCCTCTAATTCCTTAACCAATTTACCACGGCCGTCCATACTCAAACCTCAACAATCCTCAACATTCTCAGCCTGTTTTTTGTCCTTATTCCCAATGTCTATACGAATGTATAGACATTATGCCCAAATAAAACAGGGTGGGGGGATTTAGCTAACAAAATTCCACAACAAACCCTCGTCATTGGTGTGTAAAATCGGCTGGCCTAAAGCGTTGTACCGCCGATAACCCAATTCCCACATGACCCGCTCAATGGTTGCTATTGTTTCAGTGTGTAAAAATGGCTGCATTCGCGGGCCGTTGTCCCTGAGCCAGCCCGTAATATCCCATGTGCCTACATAAGCCCGGCTGGCCCCGTGCCAGTCGGCGATCATCTCGCGCACGTAGGTTTCGGGCATCGGTAACGGCCGTCCCACTAGCGGCCCGCTGCGCGGTATCCAATACCCCCAATGGTGGGGGGCGGTATTCTCATGGTGCAGCCAGGCGTAAGCGTAAGCCACAACCTTTTCCGGCTCAATATCAGCCTCGCCCCTGGGATAGAGGGCGTATCCAGCAAACTCCCATGGGGACAGTTTTTGCCAATCATGCACAACCAACCGCCATAGAGGAACGCCAGCCATCCGGCCGGCGCGAAAGACAAACCACTTGTGCTGAAGAAGAGACCAAAGATAACGGCCGTAAAGTTCTAGCTTACTCATTATTACTAGAGCCGTCTTTCTTCCGACAAACCTTCACGTAAGGTAACGGCTGCGATGTCAGTCAAACATATTTAATTCGGGCGCCATTACGCCGACAATTGCGCCTGCCGGTGGCATCCGTGAGCCTTGAACCCGCCTGACGTTGGCGGAGGCTGCGCCCTAAGTGGAATCAATGCAAAAACGGCGCATGTCGGGTTGACCTGCGCCGCTGAGAGCCTTTCTCCCGCGGAATTGTCTGAACTTTTGCGGGAATCAGATGTAATTTTCCAACAAAAAAACGGCCGTGCGCAAACACACGACCGCCATTGATCAGCAAAACGACATTCCCGCAAGCGGGATCGAATAATAATGTGGGGGTGGGCTGTACTGTCAACCTTTACCGTCCATTCTATATGCGGGCTGCTACACCCAATCAAATTATTGTCCGCTAGTAGCGGTTGCTAGTAGCGTCCGCTACTAATGTAAATCAGATCGCCTTGTAAGTCAATCCGCTCCAGTCGCCGCCAACACACCCATTTACCCGAAACCCCCACGCGCCAAAAGTGGGGGAAAATGGGGCTTCTACCTCTGGAAAATGCGGCGCGGGTCGCGTCGCGGTCGAAGACCCCCATAGAAGGAACCCCATAGAAGGATCGGGTATAGAAGGAGCGCCTATAGAAGGTGGGGGTAAAACGCCCAGGTTTGTTGTGCAAAACCTGGGCGCTGAAGGGTTGCAATTTTCGCACTCCTTCACACTTGGCGTACATATTTATATAATATGTACGGTAAGTATATGGGAAAAAATATGCTAAAATGACCAAAAGCCCTGTCAGCCGCGAAGTCCAACGTTCCTACGTCGGATACAGAATAGCGGCGACGGGGCTTTTGCTTATCGCTGACGCTTCACCCCTTGCGTTTCAAGGCCGCTACGAGGGCCGCCGCAGCCTCTTGAACAGGAACAGTAGCGGTCAACTGTCCACGAATGTCCAAAGCCGCCTTGATATTCGTAAAGAATTTATCAGCCTCAATGAAGGCCATGCCCGCCTTCCGCGCCGCCAGGTTATTCGCGTCGCCAATGTTATCCCCCACAACCAGACATTGCGCAGGGTCTACGCCCCAATCGGCGGCCGCGGCCAGCATCATCCCAGGGTTAGGCTTGCGCCAGTCAGGCCACCAGCGCGGATCGTCCTCTAAGCCGGGCGGGATGGGCGACCATTTGCCGGTGCGCTTCGCCTGGTAAGCGAACGCAACGTAAACGCGAACCTCACGGCCGCTTAACTGCGTAATAGCCAAAGCAACCTGCTCCAGCCGCTTCTCCGCTTCTTCGGCCGTTGGCCTATCTTGCGGCCGGCCAAAATTGGCCGTCTCCATCCAATAGCGCATCCCCACGCCGCCCTGGTTGCTCGCCAGGGCGAACTTGGCCCCCATTGCCGCCCCAACGCCGCTGAAGAAGTCCCGCGCCCAATGGTACATGATGGGCTGGTAACGCGGCGTCAGCGTGTCGTCTACGTCGAAGATAATCAATTTAGGAAACATGCCAAACCTCCATAACCTCAGCGCGACTAACTAAAGTCCGACCCTTGCGCGGATTTGTGGCCGCGTAATTGGGGTAGCCGGTCAAACGGCCGTCGCGCACGGCCGAATTAACCGCTTTTAGGCTGATGCCCGTCAACTTTGCCGCCTCTGTTTGAGTTAGCAAGTCGCTGGGCATCTCCCCCCCCTCTTCCAAACTCTTAGCCCAGGCCGTCGCTATCTCAGCATCCTCGCTGCTGCCTACAAGATGCCGCTGGCCGTCAGGTGCATAGCGGTAAACCCGATAAACCGGTTCACTCTCTACCGCCACCCCTTGCCCCTTATAAATTGTCGCCATATTCTCCATATCCTCCTTCTCCACCGTTTGTCAGTCTCGGCAAAGTCTATCAATTAAAATGGCAGATCGCCCGCGTCAATTGGGCTTAAATCGCCGTTCAAATAAGCAATCACCATCTCGGCCAACTGACGGCCGGTTAGGGCGATGACATCCATAGTAGCCGCATATCCCTGGCCGTTACTTTCGCTCTCAATTTCCGTATGGTCTAGCAGCGCCCCGGCCACATTCCGCAACTGCTGCTCAGGCGATATTTCGTTTGCGCGGGAATTTGGCTGATCTTCGCGCAATGCGTCGCAAACGGGGCAATGGTCATGGCTAAAAGGCCAGGAATCAAAGTCCTGAGCCAGCTCCCGCAGTGTCGGCGGCTGGTTATGGGGAAGAAAAACCCCCGCAGCTACTGATTTGGATACGACCTTAGCCATAATGTCTTTGTCAATTTTTAGGTTCATTTTTCCAATCCTCTCTAATTCTCAACCAGATTCTCAACCAGATCAACCCATTTCTCTGGGCAAGCCTGCGCATACTGTCCATGCTTGCGCCAATGCTCGATGTATGGGGCGCGCATATCGCTGCGCGAAATCTGAATATCGTCGTAATCCGTATCCTCAACCGTGCAGACCACGCCGGGCAGGTCTTCCTGACGCGGATGGTGGAAACGGTCGCCTTTACGCAATTCTTTAATCTGCTTTTTCATCACTCCCCCTTCACCAGGTAGTAGGCAACATCGCCCACTATGACGCCAATCACCGCGCCAGACGGCCGGCGCTTGGCGCGCTGGCTGACGTGAACGCCAACCATCTTCAAACCAAATCTTTTCCGCACTAACGACATTGCTTCCAATACAGACATGTCAACCTCCATATAATTCCAGGCAGGCCAATAACGGCCTCTGCTACGCCTGTTTCAACTTGCCAATAAAACCCGATCCCAAAAATCAGCCCGTAACCAAGAAGGCTTCGAGGGCTGGCGGCGGTCGCGCACCTTAGCCAACCGGCGCACCCCATTCATGTCGTCGGCCAACATGGATTCAAGCATCCGCAATTCACTTTCATCGTCTAAGTACGAACCATCTTTCTCAGTCCAGTAATGCAGCTCGACCTGCCCCGTCTGCATGAAAGTAGCCCGGTCGCTTTCCACCATTCCTGAAAATGGCAGAGAAACGTAAACAGTCTCTCCCCCACACCAGCCCTCAACCCGCTTGGCGAACTGCTGACGCTCGGCCTTGTTCAAAACCAGAACGGCGCCGACTTCGATAATCTCTGAACTGTTGTGGGTGTAATCGTGTGCGATTCTCATCTTTCAGCCCTCTTGCTTGACCAACGTCAGTCTAATTAACTGACGAAGGAATTATAGCATCAATTCGCTTGAATTGTCAAGATTGCAGAAAATGGACGGGGACGGCCGGATCAGGCCGCTAAAATAGGCTGCTGGCCGTCCCAACTAAAGCCGCAATCTGGGCAGCCCCACAAGTCGAACTCTTCGCACGGCGAGCAGCCATCCATTCCCCCACAATCCGGGCAGACGCCCGGCTGAATCGCGCTGTACAACAGGCTATCTTCATGAGCGCTGTCCCAGAAATAGCCGAAGGCCGCCTTCTTGTCGCCCTTCGATTTCGCCCAGCTACGGCCGCTGAATTTGCCGCGCATGAATTTGTTTTGGGCGAAGAGGACGGCCGCGCTATCCCGCGACCAGATCAAGCCATCCAACGGCCGTAACATCCGGGAGAGTTTCAGGCCGAACAGGTGCAGCCGCTCCACCCCAACGGCCGTCGCCGCCTGGTAGATGGCGGGCAGCAAGGCCAAAATCTGCTTGTCGTTGCTACGCTTGCACATAGACCCTACGGCCATGTACGGCCGAATTAACCCCCGCTGCGCGTACAACTCAATACAGTAAAGGTACTCAGCCAACGTATCCCCCTGGATGACAGGCACGGCCGTGCCAACCCCGATCATACTCTCCATCGCCAGCAGCCGGGCCGCATTCTCAACCGTCGCTTCGATGCGCGTCCTATTGTCGGTAAGCGTCAGCGTCCGGTTAATCTCCGGCTCGCACGGGTAATCCATTGTGGCGTAGAAAGTGGGCTTCAGCCTGGCTACCAGGTTAGCGTAAGCGGCGACTGAAAACGGATAGTCGCCATAGCTGTTGAGTAATGTGAATCCCCCGCAGTCTAACCAGCGCATACCGGCCAGACGTGGAAACGGCCGTGAGCGCCATTCGCCCCGCTCGTTATCCCACATTCCCCCGGCGCTGTACATGACATGCAGGCCAGCGGGAAGCCAGGGGAATAACTGCCAACGTGGGTTGATGCCGGTAAAAAGAAACATCACGCGCCCTGTAAATCAGCCATGATCGTGCGGTAAATCCCCAGGCTGATGTTGTCAGCCTTCCCCCGCTCAATCATGCTGAGATAATTCCGACTGACGCCCAACTTGGCCGCATACTCCGCCTGACTTATGCGCAGCTCCGTGCGCCGCTCTTTAACCCGCCTGGCTAAGTCGCCAACCAGCATAGGGGCATCCGTATCAACGGCCACCTTACTCGCAATCTCTGAGGCAATGCGCTGCGCCTGGTGGTCAGTCAATATAACAATCGGCTGGTGGAAACGGCCGTGCTCAAACAAAACCCACATCCCGCCCCCAGCGTCGCTAACCCGTTCAATGTAAAGCATACTCATTTCCCTTTGAGCCAGTTCGAGCGCACCTGCCCATACACAAGCGGCGGTAATTCCCACAGCCCTTGCGCTCCGCGGCACGGCACAGGGTCTATCATTCGCACATCCTCCAACAGCCAGCCCTTCGGCCCAAACAGCCAACGACGCTGGCTTTCTGGGGCCTGCAACTGATCCTCGATCACCCTGGCGAGGCGGCAGACCGCCACAATCGCGCCTAATTCCAACTCCGCCACTTTGGGCAGCCATATTTCAGGAGCAATTTCCCGGATCATCTCCCAGGCCGTATCGTCAACCCGTTTCCCGGCATGAATTGCCAGGTAATGCCCAACATGGTTGCGCGGCGCCCACGTCCGGTTTTCAATCCGCTTATACCGCTCAGGATCAACGGCCGCCATACTGATACACCATGCCCAGGGCTGATGTACTGTGACTCCTCGAATGAGTTTCATGGACAAACCTCACGCGCATATTCATAGGCTAACGATTTTTCCGCAAAAACCCGCTCCAGCTTCCTCCTATACACAACAGCCCACCCAAGCGCCGTCGCGTTTGGTCGTCCCGGCAGTTTCGCGTCTGGCTTGGAATACGTATTCAAAAAGGTACGTTTCCACTCCTCGTAACAAAGACCGTCTTGGAGGAACTGGCTCATTATCTGTTCTTTAATACCAAAGGAATGATAATCTTTGCCTATCCGATAATCGCACCTGGATGTTCTAACGTATAACCATGTCCCCCCAAAAGGGAATGTCGGGCCATTATCAAAAACCCACACCCAGCAGGGGATAACGCGAAACCCCTCCATGCGTTTCCAAGAAAGATTTCTTTCATTGTTCTTTCTCTTGGCTGCCAAAACCTCAGCGATGGTAACAATTCTCCCATTCACTATCATTACAATATCATCTGGGTTGTTTTTTCGGCCTCGTTTAGCCCATCGTCTCTTCTGGTTCATTTGTTTCTTCCTCTTGTTTGATCGCCTTCTTGGGGAGAGGGTATTCCGCTGGCATCGAGATGCGACGGATATGATAACCATTCACTGAACCGCCATCGGTTATCAAAGCGTCCCCCGCTATGCGCGGGTGGAACTGCTTAAATATGCCCGCCCAACGGTTCATCTCCGCGTCAGTCGGCGGCGTCTCCCGCTGCGTAACCGACAAAACGGGACCAATCCCGTTACTCTCAGGCGTATACCGGATGAAAACACTATCTCGGCATTCAACGGCCGCATTAGGCGTCTCTACAATCGCAATCTCCATCAATCCCTGGTACGTCTTTGATTTCCTCATGTCGTCTCTACCTTCTCCAGCTTGCAATTCGCGTGAATATTCTGGAAAGCGCGAATTGCCGCTAAATAGACATCCAACGAGATAGGCGTAACAAACCGCTGCATGACGCCGCACCGCTTACATTCGACAGCGTAGGCGTTACGGCCGTGCGAACCGTCATAGGCAATAATCCAGTCACACTTAACTTTTGATTTCATGCCGCCCCCATTAAGTCCAGCAAAGACAGTTGCTTGCTCTTGGCCGGAATCATATCCATTGTCGGCGTAGCCCCTGGGTGACGGGTGTGGCGGCGGCGCATCTGCACCCGCAGCACTTTCTCCTTGTACAGGACAATCACCTCGCCGTCTCGCAGCTTGTAGACCGTATCGCGCACATAGCGCGGCGGGCGAGGAATCATGTCAATGTAAACCTTCATGTCCAGTGGGTGATTAACTCGGTGTAAAATCCCTATCTTGGCCTGGGTGAGCGTGTCCTTGTCAATGCGGGCGCTCCGCTGCCCAATCATCACCAGCGAAATGCCCCGCTTGCGCCCTTCGCACGCCATATCAATGACCACATCAGTCGCGCTCGTCCGCCCCTGCTGCGGTATCCAATTGTGCGCCTCCTCCAAAAATATCATGGTGGGGATGCGCAGTTGGGCCGACAACTCCCAGATAGTTGTCAGGAAATAATTGAGCAGCATGAACCGATCCACCTGCTTGATTCCGCTCATGTCGAAGACGACGCTAACCGCATTGGCGTAAACCTTTGTGGCCACGTCGCAGACATTCTCTATATCCACCAGTAAATCAACCTCGCAAAATTTTGCGTTAAGCGACCGGCCAATAACCGTCACATGGTCGTACCGTTCGCGCAGGGTGTGGTATTCACCGGCAATGTCAATCACGATGATGGGAATGCCCGACGCTAAAGCCTCCTCCATCAACACGGCCGCCGAGTTGCTCTTACCGCTGCCGTTAATTCCCAGGATGGCAATCGAGTTACCGATCAAATCATCAGGCGTGATTTGCCATATTTCAGACGTTTCCAGATTAAGAAAATTGTTGTTCATGATAAATACTTCGCGGGTAACGGCCGTTGCCATATCCAGGACGCTTGTTTCGATTTAATTTGAGATTGATACCAGGAAAGTTGCTGACCGTAACCGAATGACTGCGGGTGGGGAACGCGCCAGATCACGCCACGCTCATCCAAACCAGAAACCATAAAACGGCGATAAAGCTGCCCGGCCATCAGGTGCAAGGTGGCCCCACGCCCCGCAAAGGCCAGGGGAATACCGAGGCCGTCCCAAACGCGCTGTAACCAAAAAACCTTATCATCCCGGCTCATTTTGGCTAATGTCGCCGCCTTGTAAGGCGTGATAGGTTGATCGCTGCGAACTAACCCGTAATAGTCGGACAGAATGTAAATCCTGTTGGGCCGCAATCCTAAAACCAACGTGGCGTAGTTGTACTGCGCCTTAAACAGATGGCTGGTGTACAGTTGGTACGCAGGCACGGCCGTCCTTGTATCCAATTTGCTTTTACAGCAGGAAATCAAAGCAAGAGCATTATTCATATTACCCATCCCTCAAACACCGCGCCGGCGCTACGCTCGTCTTAACCTCGCGGATAAGCCAACCGCCGTCATCTTTCTCTTTCGCCCAAAAGAACTTAATCCGGTCGCTGCCATAGACGGCCGTCGCCCACCGAATCTTTGCCGAACTGCGATCCTGGCTGCCCAACTTCTTCGCGCCCTTGATCTCATACAGCCGCGTCACGCCGTCAACGCCCAGGGCGAAGAAGTCCGGCGTGTACGTCTGACCCTTCATCCGTATCTCTGGCTCGTACAACCAGAAAACGAACTCAGTCGTTAAGCCTGGCTCAAGAATCTGTAGGGCAAACCGGCGCTCCGGGCCAGTCAAGCCGCTGGGCGTAAGCCGTGGCTGTGGCCGGGCGGGAGCTGAGGCAACCTTCGTATTGAATGAACCACCCCGATCAAGCTGGTAACTACGCTCGCCATCAACCAGAGCCAAATCAGGGTTGCCCGCCAAAATTTGATTCAAATCTGTTTCATTCCACATTGATGTACCTACATCCAGTCAGCGCCGGCTAAATCAACCCGTCCAATATCCGAAAAAATACTTTGGAACTCAGCCCAACGTCGCCCCACATAAACCAGACAACTACCTTTCGTCGCCCCCATCTGCCGACGGCCGTCAGCGTCCATGTAGTTTGTCCGGCCATATATCCAACAACGGGCGTAGTTATGCAACGGCCGAAACCACGCTTCGCTGGTAGCTGCATACTGGATGCTGATCCCCTCTTCCATCCGCCCAACGCGATACTCAGCCAGAAACTTATTGATCCAATTACTGCTGCCCGGCAGTCCATGCGTTACGTGATAGCCACGCTTACGGCAGGAGGCTTTGACGCAATCCGTTTTGCACGGCGCGACCGGCTGGCCGAACGGGTGGTTAAGCCAGACACGGCCGTGCCATCCCACATCAAGCCCGCCCCTATCATCCGTGTTCATCAGCGGCAGCCCGACAGTCACGCCGATCTGGTGACACTTTGGAGCCGTGCAAATAACGCGGGCGCGAACCGTTTGGTTAGCGACCGGCGAAGAAGCCGGGTCGAAATCAATTCCATCCTCACCCCACATCTGGTGAACAAGAGCAATAATCTCAGGCGGCGTATAATGTTCAACCGTCAGACTTGTTTGGTTAATTAGTTGGGCATTGTTCATTCTTCTTCGTCCTCTGCAACTTCAACCAACGGCCGTCCACACTGCGGACAGTAGGCCATCTTATTCTCAGTCGGCCCGCCAACCTCCAAAGACCAAACCGCGCCGCATTCGCCGTTCCACATGCTGTACCAATCCGTCTCCTCAAGCGTCCAGCGACATTCGCCAGATGCGCGGTCAATGTCGGTAGCTATTTCTGGCTTGAAATCAAAATAGCTAAATTCCGGCCTTTTTGCCGTCTCTTGCTTTAGTATCCAATCTACCGCTTTGCGGATGTTTGTTACATCATAATTCTGTTCGCCTATGCGCCGTAAATCGATCTGGTTGCGCGTCCCTTGAACAACGGGGTAGTGAATGAGAGAGTCAGGCTCAACGTGGGCATACGCCCATTCATCTATTTTCGCCCACGTTTGACACATAAAACGAAGAAGGTCTAAAAGCTCAGGCGGTACGGGGGTATCCATTTGGTTCATAATGTTTTTACGCCGCTTGTGTCTTGCCCGGCCTTTTCCTGACGGCCGGAAACAACCATACAAGCCATTACCACAAATAAGACCAACGCCCACAACACGAAAATTACCAGTCCGATTAACCAAATCATGATTCATTCTCTCCCTTACTGGAGCGTTGCCGCGCACCGCTCCAGAATCATACGCATGACAGGCGGCGTCACTGCATTCCCATACTGACGCACCTGGTCGCGCTTTGTCCCTAATACCCGATAACTGTCAGGAAAGGCCATCCCCCGCCCTACTTCGTGCGGCTGCAACATGCGGAAGTGGCAATCGTCTACCTTCGCCGTTGGCGCAGGCTGGGCCAGCCCTTGCCCGTTCTCAGTGTGCATCGTTCGCAGCGGCTCAACGGCCGAACGGGCCGGAGATTCGCTGTTGGCGTAACCCAACAGGAAAGGCATAACCAGGCCGTGCCGGTCATTGCCAGTCATTGTTCCGGCTGCTTCATCGAGGCCGCGAATCTGCCCACCGCTGCCGTAATAACTGGTCATAAAGGGGGCGGGCATAACCAGGCCGTGATGGTTGCCGCCCGCAACGAATGTGTCCAGAGGATCGCCTATCCCCTTGCTTTTGTTGTGAATGCGCTGGACAGAAATAAACGGCATCGGCTGCACCAGCGCATGATGATCTTGCGCCGTCACCGCGCCCAGCGGCTCGCCAACGCTCTTGTTGTAACCTGGGGTGTACTGAATGGAGAGAAATGGCATAGCTAACCCCAAGCCCTGTCGCGCTGTTTGGGTTTGCATAGCCTCTGACATATCACGGATCGTTGTCCCGCCGTGAAGAGTGTTAAGCACAAACGGCATAGCTAATCCCACAGTCTCAGCCGTTGTTTGGGTGAACATGGCCCCACCAGTGGGAACGGCGCAATTACTTTGGCGACCATAAGCCAACTGAACCATCAGATATTGCCCCGCGAATCGGCGCAAGCCTTCCTCGATGCGCTGGATTGTCTTTTCCTTCAACGGCCGTTGCCGGTCGCCGATCCGTTCTGAGGGCAAGCTCCAGTCAATGGCGTTGTAAGCGGCAAAGAAGAAAGGCTGAACAATATCCGCGCAGTTGGGGCAGGCGTAGACGTACTGGTCGCCATACCGCCCCCAACGGCCGCCCAGGGCTTGCACCGTCTTGGTTCGCTTCCAAGACTGAACCGCCTCGACTTCTTGTT
>Ga0209498_1000059_pt1 | contig 58617 bp, 52 predicted proteins | sample WalLakDeSediment_FD_184131 | JGI IMG/M metagenome (GOLD analysis project Ga0209498, IMG submission 184131) | Lake sediment microbial communities from Walker lake, Nevada to study Microbial Dark Matter (Phase II) - Walker Lake 11/02/13 Deep... | ecosystem: Environmental > Aquatic > Freshwater >... | reverse complement strand
AGAGCAGGACGTACTTGCCGTCGAAGCGTTCGTCGTCCCGTACCCGGCCCCAGTCGATCTCCAGGCCCCCCTTCTCGGTCTCTCGCAGATAGCGGGCGTAGCCCCGGTGGGCCAACAGCGTGCAGGCCTTGCGGGTGTGGGCCTCCGCGGTGCGAGACCCTTCCAGTTCCTCCTGGAGACGTGCCACGATCTCCTGGCGCACGGCCTGGTCCTCGGCCACTCGCTCCGTGTCCCGGCAGAGCAGGTACCTGACTGGCCGTCCGCCGTCCGTGATCCGGGTCTCCTTGACCCCCAGCGTCTCGGTGACCTTGCCATACCGGCCCCGGAGCGAGAGAACCTCCTCCTGCACGACGGCGTTATCCCGGAGCTTGGAGCCCAGGAGATAGTGGAGCCTTCGGCTCTCGAGGAAGTCCAGGTTCTTCTGGCTCACCATGCCCCGGTCCCCGATGAACAGGAACCGGCGGGGCCGGAGACCCAGGAGGTCGTTCACCACCCCCTCCATGGTGGTGACGTCCACCGTGTTGCCCGGAAAGACCCAGTGCCTGACTGGAAGCCCGTCCCGGTTGATGGCCAGGCCCAGAACCACCTGGGGCAGATCGCCCCGCTTCTTCTTCGAGTTGCCGAGGCGCCTCAAGCCCCCCTCCCCATCCGGGGCCGGAAGCTCGAAGCTCACCGACGTGGTGTCGTAGAACAGCACCGACACGTCGGCGTTCAGAAGGTCTGTTACCTGGAAGTACAGATGCTCCCGGAGCTGGTCCATGGCTCCGGCCAGGAAGTCCATGGCCCGGTAGAAGTGCTGGACCTCGAGCTCTTCACCTCCCTGGTCCAGGCCCGGGATCCAGGCCCGCCCCCCAGCCCACCGGGCGCCGGCCAGCTTGGAGTCGGGGGCCAGGGCCCGCTGGGCCACCATGGCCAGGATCGCCCGTTCCACGGGCGCCTCGAAGCGCCGGTCCCGGAGGGCGTGGCTGAAGAAGTCGTCCAGCCCGAGCTCCCGCCACAGGCCGTCCAGGAGATGGGGACCACCGAAGTCCCAGGTATCGGTGAGGTCCACGCCCTCTACGCTCCCGCCGAGGTTCTCCGTGTCCAGGTAGGCTGCAAGTTGCGCCGAGAGGCGAGCGATCTGGCGAAGGTCGAGCTCGTCCTTGCGGCCGAAGGAGTGGAGGATGCGGGAGCGGGCGGAGCCCTTCTGCGCGTCCCACTCGCTCTCACAGAGCTGGACGTAGGTGACGTCGGGGCCGCGCTTGCGCTTCGAGGTGACTTCTCGGATGTACATGTACGAGATGATAACGAGCTTCAGTCTCTAGCGCAAGTTCCCCGATACAAATCCGTGTACGAGGCGTTTTGGGCGAATCCGAGGGTCGGAGGCCCCGAAAACCGCGTGGTTAAGCCATTGGACCCTGCGGAGTGTACGAGCAACTGTCGAACGCCAATCGGGGCCGAGTACGTGGTCGATCTCGTCCGCAAGGAGGTGAGCGCATGAACCGTTCCGCTGCTCGCCTGCCGGACCTGGATCTGGACGCCATGCTGAAACGACTCCACCTGCCTACGGTGCGGCGCCTGTACGCCGAACTGGAGCAGCGGGCTGAAACGGAGGAGATGAGCTACCGCGATTACCTGGCCATCCTCATCGCTGAGGAAGTGGCCCGCCGCGCCCAGACCCGCGTGCAGCGCTCGGTGCGACGGGCGAAGTTCCCCTTCGTCGCGCCCATCGAGGACTTCGACTTCACCTTCCAGAGTTCCGTGCGCCTCCAGTTGCTGGGAAGCTTTCTCGGCCCCGAACTCGTCACCGAAGGACGGAGTCTCATCCTGTCCGGCCCCACCGGCACCGGGAAGACCCGACTCGCGATCTCCATCGCGTACCGGGCCATCCAGAACGGCTATGAGGCCCGCTTCGCCACGGCTGCAGCTCTGATTGAGGAGTTGTCCAATGCGGCCAAGGGGGGGCAGCTCGCCCAGGCGCTGCACGACTACACCCACCCCCACGTCCTGGTCATCGATGAGGTGGGCTACCTCAGTCTCCGGGACAACGCAGCCAACGTCCTCTTCCAGGTCGTCAATGAACGGTACCTGGAAGCCAAGCCCATGCTCTTCACCACCAACAAACCCCTTGCCGCTTGGGGACACGTTCTCCATGATCCAGACCTGGCCGAAGCTCTCCTCGACCGGGTCCTCGAGCGGGGCCGGCATATCCAGCTCCGAGGCTCCAGCTACCGCACCCGTCATCATCAGAAAAAGGAGAAAAACTAAACGACCACCGGCTGAAGCCGGTGGGTTTGGGACCCACTGAAAGTGGGAGGCCAGGCTGAAGCCTGCTGAAATGACCTGTGGCTGAAGCCACCTGAAGTCCAGGACTGAAACTCCCTATTCCGCGCCGATGGTGAACTCCTCCGGCGGCGGCTCCTCCTGGTGCTTCTCGATGTACTCCCGTATCTGCTCTGACGTCGCCTCCCCCACGCTCACGCAGAAGTACCCCCGGGCCCACAGATGCTTGCCCCAGTACCGCTTCCGTAGATGCGAGAACTCCTGCTGCAACAGCCGCGACGACCGGCCCTTCAGATACTGCACCACCTTCGCCGGACTCAGGCCCGGTGGACACGACAACAACAGGTGCACATGGTCCCTTGCCACATGCCCTTTGAGAATCGTGATCTCCCGGCTCATGCAACTCTGCCGGATCAGCTCCCGGGCCCGCTCCGCCACCTCCCCCCGCAACACGTGGTACCGGTACTTCGTTACCCAGACCACGTGGTACTGAAGGTTGTACACCGTGTGCGAGCCCCTCCGGTACTCCGCCATCCCTTACAGTACGCATTACGATTCGCTGAAGCTATTCGCCTGAAGGCGAAGGCTTGAGACCAGGTGAGTGGAAGTCAGATCACACCCTCATCACCCCTGCCGCCATAATTTCCGGAAATCCGGCGCCACAATTTCCGGAACCCACATCGGGCGAAGTTCAGGGCCAAATTGCCCCCTTCGCAGAGCGGTCTGGAGTTTGCAGACTTGCCCATTTGAACATATGATCCCGGATCCCGGTCCGCCTTCTTTCATACTTTACGTGATACAGGACGCCGGACGTTCTCACTTCTCTTGCCGTTGACACGACCCATGACCTGGATCCTTGCGCAACCGTGAGCATGGGAAGAGTGTATCACCGCCGGCCGCATCCTGGACATGCAGCGGTCAGCGCGCAGCGACTTTGTCACCTTGAGCTTGCGCCGGCTGCTCTCGGCAATTTGCAAGGGTGGATCGATGGCCCATGACGGTGTAATTCCAAAGGGGGCGAATTCTGCCGAATTCGGTGGCGACCCCTACCAGCGTGATGAAAGTGATACCAGCGGACCATCTGTCGTAGTCATTCGCCCCTCTAAGGGGCTTGCTAACCTGAATCTGCTTGAGCTGTGGGAGTACCGGGAGCTGCTTTATTTCCTGGTCTGGCGGGATGTGAAAGTTCGCTACAAGCAGACGGCGCTCGGTGTGTCGTGGGCGATCATCCAGCCGTTCTTCACGATGGTTGTCTTCAGCCTGTTCTTCGGCAAGCTTGCTGGTGTTCCGTCCGACGGCCTTCCGTACCCGATATTTGCCTTCGCGGCCCTGGTACCGTGGACGTTTTTTGCGTCCGGGCTAAGCCAGTCGTCGAACAGCCTCGTATCGAGTCAGGACCTCATCAAGAAGATCTATTTTCCCCGCCTGGCTATTCCGATCGCCTCCGTATTTGCTGGGCTCATAGATTTCGCTCTCGCGTTCTTGGTGCTTCTGGGAATGATGCTCTTCTACGGCATGGCGCCTACGGCGCAGGTCGTGTGGATACCAGCACTGCTTTTACTCGCGCTCGTAACCTCCCTGGGCGTCGGGCTGTGGTTCTCGGCACTGAATGTACTTTATCGGGACGTGGCCCATATCGTTCCATTTACAGTGCAGTTCTGGCTATTCATCACACCGATCGCCTATCCGAGTAGCCTGTTGCCAGAGCCCTGGCGCACACTGTACGGACTCAACCCGATGGCGGGGGTTGTGGAAGGATTCAGATGGAGCCTCCTCGGCACTGAAACGGCGCCGGGGCCGATGATCGCTGTATCTGCCCTGGCGGCGCTCTGCATACTCGCCGGCGGGGCCTATTATTTCCGGTGGATGGAACGCAGCTTTGCGGATCGAGTGTGACTATGCGTGGCAGTGCGATCCACATTGATAATATTGGCAAGCAGTATCGTATCGGAGCTCCGGAGAATCGGCATCCAACCCTGAAGGATGCCTTATCCGCTTCATCTCGGCGGGCGATGTTAGCCATCCGTTCGCCGCTGCAGATCTTCCGAAATAAGCAACAGCATCGTTTCTGGGCGCTGCGCGGAGTGTCCTTCCACGTGGAGCAGGGAGAGGTCATCGGAATCATCGGGCGCAACGGAGCCGGCAAGAGCACGCTACTCAAGGTGCTTTCCCGTATCACCGAGCCGACCGAAGGACAGGTTGTAATTCGTGGACGAGTCGGTAGTCTCCTGGAGGTTGGGACCGGCTTTCATCCGGAGCTGACCGGTCGGGAAAACATCTATTTGAATGGTGCGATTCTAGGCATGAAACGCCGGGAGATCGAACGCAAGTTTGACGAAATCGTCGACTTCGCCGAGGTTCAGCGGTTCATTGATACACCGGTCAAACATTATAGCAGCGGCATGTATTTGCGACTGGCGTTTGCCGTGGCGGCACACCTCGAGCCGGAAATCCTGATCGTTGACGAGGTGCTCGCGGTGGGGGATGCTTCTTTCCAGAGGAAATGTCTCGGAAAAATGGGACAGGTAGCGAATGAAGGGCGAACGGTTCTGTTCGTAAGTCATAACATGGATGCGGTCCGGCGCCTGTGCACTCGCGCGCTTCTGCTCGACGATGGTGAAGTTGCCGCGGACGGCACCACTGAGTCCGTTATCGCCCAGTACCTGAGCCGAGAAAGTGAATTCATTCGTCCCGGGGTCCCGATCGACGTGTCCCGCGCGCAAAGGATGGGCAATGGGGAGGTGCGCTTTGTTCAGGCTACCTATAGCAGCCTCGAAGAAAGCGTTGGATGCCAGCCCTACACCGGAGGACCCCTCCAACTGAAAGTGGAGATCGATTCCAAGTCTGACCGCTTGATCGAATCACTGGCGGTGAGTATCAGGAATCTCACTGGAATGCTTCTGGTCAACGCCGATGTCGTGGCTTCGGGCACGCCGCTGTCTGTTCGTAAGGGCCGGAATGCGGTTATCTTCAATATCCACGCCTTGCACCTCAATCCGGGTAGGTACGTTGTGGGCCTGTGGGCGGGAGACGCACTTAGGACCGCTTCGGATCACATAACAGAGGCCTTTGAGCTAGACGTCATCTCCGCAGAAGCAGGGGGCCTTGGTCTCACGCCACGGGACAACGGCGTTGTGCCGTGCCGGTTCGACGTCCACGTAAATGCCGGACCAGTGAGTCCATCGGCATGATTCAGCATGATATGAAATGTCAACCTGGTGAACCGCTGGTATCAGTCGTCATTATTTTCCTTGATGAAGAGCGGTTCCTGGGCGAGGCCATAGAAAGCGTGCTCGCGCAGTCATACGCTCACTGGGAGTTGCTGCTGTGCGATGATGGGTCCACCGACGGGTCTTCGGCGATTGCCAAACGCTATGCAAGTCGATCTCCCGATCGTGTGCGATATCTTGCGCCTCCGGGCCATGTGAACATCGGAGAAAGTGCGATAAGAAATCTCGGAATCGCCGAGAGCAGAGGAGAGTTGGTCGCCTTCCTCGATGGTGACGACGTCTGGCTTCCGGAGAAGCTCGAGCGACAGGTGGCCCTCATGAGGCAGAATCCTGCTGCCGCAATGCTTTATGGGCGTACACTTTACTGGTTCAGTTGGACCGGGAATCCTGAAGATGAGGCTCGTGATTGCCTTACACCCGAGGGGTTTGAACTGGATTCCCTGGTAGAGCCCCCTCTGCCGCTGATTCGCTACCTCCAGGATGAAAGCATTTATCCTTGCATGTGTAGTGTGATCGTGCGGCGCGAGGTATTCGACGAGATCGGTCTATTTGAGGCTGATTACACCCACGGAAGTCAGGATATGGTCTTTCATGCGAAGCTCTTCCTGCAGGCACCGGTCTACGTATCCAGTGAGTGCTGGGATCGCTACCGCCAGCATCCGGACAGCTTCTGGGGCCGTATGCGCCAACAGGGCCTATACCTGGACGAAGACACACCCCACCCGACAGCGCACAAATTTCTGGAATGGCTGGAGGCCTATTTGACCGCCCAGGGTGTCTCAGACCCGGACGTGTGGCACGCGCTGGAGAAGGCTCTCTGGCCCTACCGGCATCCGAACCTGTTTGCGTTCCAGCGTCGCGTCGTTGCAGGTTGGAGCCGCCTTCGAGGTATCGCACGACGGGCTCCGGGGTTCTCAGCGTCGGCCTGAGCGAGGCGCCCTGTGTAGGATCGCGGCGCGGCCGTTTGTTGTTGCGTTGGCAAGGTTCGGGCGACCCGTCCTCACCGCGCCTCAAAGCGACGGTCGAACCAGTGGTCCCATATCCACTGGCGGAGCGGTTTCGGTAGCACGAGTCGACCGATCTGGAACACTCGGGGTACGACCCGCTCCCACAGCCAGGACATGACCCTGTCCGGCAGGATCTGCAACCGACACACCAGTAGATGCAGGAGCGGGTGGCGGTAGAGCAGCAGCTTTCTCTTGATCGCGTTCCGGGTGCCCCCTTCGGCAAGGCTGAGCGTATCGAGGTGCCCTTCCAGCCAGAGCAGGAAGTCATGGTGCGCCGGATGCGGCAGGTCGGGGTGATACTTCTCATGGTCCGTCGCTACAAAGCAGTATGAATCCCGGTGCTGCCGGTATCGATCCCATGATTCGCTGGAGACGAACACCGGAGCGGTAGCAAAGACCTTGGCGAAGAAAGCCTGATCCTCGTACAGACCCCGGAAACGGTTCTCGAAGCCACCGACGGAGTCTATGAGACGCCTCCGCATCAGGGCAGCGCAAGTCGCCGGAGTCCGGGCGCGTCCCCGCACAAACGCCTCCAGCAGCTCAGGCGGACGATACAGTCTCTCGGTTCGGATGCCGGGCGTGCGCCAGTTGTCTCGCAATCTGTCCTCCGGGTTGCCGGTCCAGCTGAACCACAGCTGCGAGGGGCCGTACACCATGTCTGCAGCCGGCTGTTCCAGCAGCAACTCGACCTGTCGCTCGAGCTTCCGGTCGAGCCAAACATCGTCGGCATCTAGAAACGCTATGAACGCGCCCCTGGAATGACGAACACCGAGGTTTCGGGACGCGCTCATGCCGCGGTTCGCGTGGCCGGGATGATCGATATAAATAATCCGATCTGGGTGATGAGAGGCAATATCGCGCGCAATCGCCGCACTGCCGTCTGTCGATCCGTCGTCTACCAACACCAACTCCCACTGGTCGTGCGTCTGGGCCAGCACGCTCTCGATGGCCTCGCGCAGGAATCTTTCCGCATTCAGGAATATGGTGATAACCGAAACCAGGCGAGTGTTGTCCACATGCTCGCCGGGCAATGGATCAGCTGTCATGTTTGACCGCCTGCTCGTAAAACATTGCCTCGAACTCCGTCCCTTCGTAATGTCCAGCTAGCTCATCGAAGTTGGCGACGACTTTTTTCAAATCATCGTCGGTATTCTGCAGGATGCGCGTCTCCAGGGTCATCCATTCGACATCCAGGAATGAGAAGACCGACTCGAACCATTCGTCACGGTTTGTGAGTAGGCGAGCGTACTCGAGATTCAGCTTAGGAACGGCGAGGTAATCGGCGAACGCAACGAGCATGCAATCGTCAAATACGGCCTGACGGAAGTACCGATCGAATTCATTCCTCCCGATCTCGAAAGGGCCCGGCCTGTCCGCCTCATCCACCAACCCCCACAAACCGGTGGTTGCGTAAAGACGATGCGCGCTGAGACGGCTGATGGTCTGCTTCACCAGGTTCTGCCGCCTCATCACGATCGCCAGGACATTCCTTTCCTCCAAGATCTCCTTGGTACTGTACAGGTCGATGATGTCCCGGACCTTTGTCTTGAATCCGACCGCGCGGGCGGATCTGGAATCGTTGTCATAAAGGTTCCGCATGTACTGGTGCTGCAACTGTGCGGGACCGCCCCTGGTGAAGCGAGCGAGCCCGGCGCGGATTCTGTCGACGAAGCGATCCGTCTCCGGGTACTCGGCGGGATGGAACTGTGCAAGGATCTCACCGTCTGCGAACACTTCCGGATGACGGTTGAGAGCATCGACAAGGAAGCTGCTCCCAGCTCGTCCCTGATACAGGATAATGAAATTGACATTCTCTTCTTGGAGGGAGGTCATTTTCTAGCCCTTGAGCCGACCATGGTGTCTGCGCTGTGAATACGACCCGGGATGGGGTCCGGGGGGCGGATCGTTCGGGCGTGCCCGGACTGCCACGAGGTCTTGACCCGTCACGCCCGCACCTCCCCAGGGTGCTCGAGGAACCACTCGCACGTGGTAGCGATCCCGTCCCGCAGCCGGATCCGGGCGCGCCAGTCCGCGGCCTCCATCCGGCTGACGTCCAGCAGCTTCCGCGGCGTGCCGTCCGGCTTGGACGCGTCGAAGGTGATTTCACCCTCGAACCCGACGACGTCACGGATCGTCCCCGCCAACTCGGCGATGCTCAGATCCCGGCCCATGCCGACGTTCACCAGCTCCGGCGGCTCGGCCTGCTCCGTGAGGAAGACGCAGGCATCGGCGGCGTCGTCCACGTGCAGGAACTCGCGCCGCGGTCGGCCCGAGTCCCAGACCACCACCTCTTCAGCGCCCGCCGTCTTCACCTCGTGGAACTTGCGCATGAGCTGGGGCGCTTCCCGCGGGTAGACGCAGGAGCTGTCCAGGTTCAGCAAGCGCCGTACGCCGGTCCGATGAGCGGCCGTCACGACGTTGATCCCGATGCCCAGGTTCGACGTGATGAAGTCCGCCGGATACCTGGAGTTGGTCAGGATGCTGCCGTCGAGAACGCGTAAAGGAGTCCGTTCCGCGGCATTCGTCACAGTCCCCTCCGTATGGATTGCTTCTCGTCGGCCAGAGATGGGTCGTCGCCCAGATGCAACACGCCGATGCCGTAGCCTTCCTGGGCGCGATCTCGGATGTACTCCCAGTGGGGGAAATGATGCTTGATCTCTCTCCAGAAATCATGAACCGCCCACTGCTCGTGGGTCGAGGAATCGGCTTCGGCGGTGTAGGCGCTGTTCGGCTTCGTCACGATGTCGTGGAAGGCGATGACTGCGCTCTCTGCGGCGAACCGCCGGCAGAGGTCAAAATCCCGCTTCACACCGCGGTAGGAATGATCCCCGTCCACGAAAGCGTAGTCGATCCGCCGCCCACCAAGGATTTCGGCCAATCGGGCCGCAGTCGCGGGAGCGTGAGAGTCGGCACGCAAGAGTTCGAGATGCTGGCCGGGGCGCACAAAGGATTTGTAAAGCGGGATTCGCCAACTCGGATACCCGCCGCCAAAGGGTCCATCCGGAAGATCGATGCTAATAATGAGCGCATCGGCCGGGGCCACCCTTGTGTGGGCGAAAAGGCTCCCGCCATCTGCCGTTCCGATCTCCAAGAGCGTTCGGGGTCGACGGTCTGCCACGAACCCGATTAGGGCTCGGAATTCCTCCTCGATCTGCCAGAGAGCTATGATTTCTGCATCCGGTGAGAAGACGAAATCCACAACTTGATCTGGGTTCAGGTCCGTCGGAATGCTCGCGATCCGGGCCTGCAGGCGGGTCGCTTCCCGGCGGGCCGCGCGGGTGCTGGCGGTAGCACTGATTCGGTTCAACAGACGGTTGAAGGGGTTCATTGCGAAAGGACTTCGGCGGGTACGTTCCCGCCACCGATGAAGATGACGCCGATCCCGAAGCAATCTTGCTCCGGGTCCCGAATGAACTCCTCAAAGGTATAGGTAGAGCGGATTTCCCTCCAGAATCGGTGGACTTCGCAGCCCGTCTCGGCAGGGTGCTCGACAATATCGTGGAAGGCAATGATCGTGCTGTCGTGGGCAAAGCGGCAACAAAGCTCGAAGTCTTCCCGAACGCCCTCATAGGTATGATCGCCGTCAACGAAGGCATAATCGATCCGACGCCCGTCCAGAATCTGCTCCAACCGGTCTGCCGTGCCGGGAGCGTGGGAATCTGCTCGAAGCAGCTCGAGGCGCTGGCCCGGGCGCGTGAATGACCTGTACAGGGGGATGCGCCAACGGGGGTAACCACCACCGAAGGGACCCTCCGGGAGGTCGATGCTCACGATGAGGGCGTCCTCAGCTGCAAGCCGGGCATGGGCGAGGAGGGTTCCCCCATCAGCCGTGCCAATCTCGAGTACCGTGCGTGGGCAGCGAGCCTGTACCAACCGGGCGAGGGCGCCTAGTTCCTCGGGCCACTGCCATGGCTGGATTGGGACCGCGTCATCCGAAAAGAGGAAATCAATGATTTCCCCGGCAGTCGGTGTCTCGGGAAGACGGGCGATGGCCCTCTTCAGTTGGCGGGTGGAAACCGATTGGATCCATCGGTCGCGGAGAGCCTTCAGCCCAATCATTTCACCTCGGATATCGGAGCTGTGGGGCATCAGGGGGACGGAGTGGAAGACCGGCCGCCTCTCGATCCGGGCCAGCCCGCTCCCGTCGCCTCCGGGAGAACGTCTCCCCTTCTCGTCTCGAGTCAAACCTCCCCATAGAAGGACTTCTGCCCGGGGACAGGATGCTCCGAAGATGCCACGCCTTCAGAAGGGGGACAAGCCCGGAACACGGAAGGATTTCGTGGAGCCGGCGGGGTTGGCCGCTGGCTTTCATCAGGTCCTTCGAGGCTCTCACGAGAGCTCCTTTGCCCCCGGCTCCGTTTGTGGTGAATAGCGCTCCCCGGCACGGATGCGATCGATCCGGTCTAGCACCTCGGCATCGACCGAAGGGTCGAACTTCCGCGCAAAGAGTGCGCCCGAATCCATGAGCCGCGGGATGTCCCCAGTCGTGAGCACCTTTGGGCTGTCGCCTCCACCTGTCCAGTCGATGTAGCGCAGGTCGCTGGAGGCGATAAGGCTGCGGAAAGGCGAGTTCATGACGATGGTGTGGAAGAAGATCTCGTCCGGGACGCGCACGTGATGAAAGAACTTCACGAAAGAGGGATGGCTCCGGGCATACCTGTCGATGTACCGCGCACAATCGGCAGGAATCATCCAGTACGACGAGCCCCCCCAGGGCTCCAGGCCCACGGGGAAGGATCGTTGCAAGTGGAGGCTCCTGGCTGCTCGCGACCAGGCGGCGCGCAGCCAACCTCTCCGAAGAGGCAATCCGGGAAAGGAAAACGTGCGACCAGCCAAGCGGAAGTGCCAGTTCTCGAAGCGGTAGTTGCCACCGTTCGTCCACTCTTCGTTCGGGATTGGCATGGGGCGCATGAACACCTGCCCGTTGGCCTGGCCCAGGGTTCTCGCAAGGTCCTCGTTCGACCTCAGTGGGTAATCCTGGCCGGTGAGGAGAACCACGTAATCGAACTCCTGCCCGGAGGAGATGAGCTCGCTCAACCCTTTCAACGTTGCCCGCACATGACCGAAGTCCCCCCAGTGGCAGGGGTGGCGAGGCAAGAAGGTAACCCGGGACCGCGCGGCTAGTGCCTTCGTCATGTACCTGAAGACGTAGTCGGGCGCCTTCGCGTCGACGTGAATCAGGGTGCAGGTGCCGGGACCATCAAGGTTCTCGACCAGCCGCACCAGCAATTCGGGGAGCCTGTAGGCCGAGATGATGTAGGCGATCTTCGCACCGGTCGCCGGCTCCGTTGCCCGGGATGGCCGCCCGACGCCCCCGTCACTCAAGTCCCGCTCCGCGCCAGTTCACGCAGCACGGCCTCCAGACAGGGCCGCCACTCCGGCTGTGTGATCCCGAATGTGCGCTCCACCTTGCCGCAATCGAGCACGGAACGAGGCGGACGCTTTGCCTGTGCAGGATAGTCGGAGCTTCCAATGTCTCTCACGTATGCGGTGGGAAGTTTCCCGGTGCCACGGGCAAGATCAAAGATCGCCCGGGCGAACTGCGCCCGGGATGTGGCTGGGCGTCCGCAGTAGTGGTAGGTGCCCCATTCGCCGAAGATAGGCGCCGCGAGCCGTTCCGCGAGGGTGAGTAGCGTGGCGGCCAGCGAAACCGCTGCGGTGGGGGAGCCCACCTCATCTGCAACCACCGCCACTTCGGGTTCTCGCTTCGCCAACCGGAGCATCGTCGTAACGAAGTTGCTGCCTCTTGCGCCGAACACCCATGAGGTTCGAACGATCAGGTGCTGGTGCAAAATGCTTCTTAGCGCCTCCTCGCCCGCCACCTTGCTCCTGCCATAGACATTGATCGGGTTCACGGGCTCGGTCTCCTCATAAGCACGATCCTGCATTCCATCGAAGACATAGTCCGTGGAGAGGTGCAACATGGCCGTGCCGGTGGAGGCACAGGCGCGGGCGAGAGCTTCGACCCCCTCCGCGTTGACTCGGAAGGCGGTGTCACAGTCGGCTTCAGCGGCATCGACTCCCGTGTACCCGGCCAGGTTGATCAGGATCTTTCCTGTGCTTGGCCCACGCGAGAGCCCGGCCTGGATGGACGCCGGATCGGTGATGTCGAACTCGTCCTTCGCGAAAGCTAAACACTCGATGCCTCGTCGCCTCGCCTGGCTTACCAGCTCCCGTCCCACCTGGCCGGCAGCACCGGTAGCAAGGACGATCAAGCTTCGTACTCCGGGAGGAGTCCTTCTCTCTCCAGTTGCGCCAGGATGGGTGCGCCGGCATCGACTTCCGAGAGTACAGGCCTGGAGATCGGCCAGTGAATACCGAGGGCCGGGTCATTCCATGCAATTGAACGGGCGCATTCCGGGGAATAGTAGGCCGTGCATCGGTAGTGGACGTCGGCGGCATGTAGCGCCAGGAAACCGTGGGCGAAGCCGGGTGGAATCCAGAGCTGCAGACGGTTGTCTTCCGACAGTTCCACGCTCCACCAACGGCCGAACGTGGGAGAGCCGACTCTCACGTCGACAGCGACGTCGAAGACCAGGCCGCGCGTGACCCTGAGAAGTTTTCCCTGACCCTCGGGATGTTGGAAGTGCAGCCCCCGCAAAACGTACGGTGCGGAGTGAGAGTGGACATCCTGCACGAATGGGCCGGAAACCCCGACATCGCGGTAGTGGTCACGACGCCAGGTTTCGATGAGAAAACCCCTGAAGTCCACATGAACGTCGGGTTCAATAAGGAGCAAGTCCGGAACCCCGGCGGGCCGATACAGCTTCATCGCCCTCTGCCCTGGCCTCGATCGCCACCGTCCTGGTGGCCGTGGAAGCGGAATTCCCACTCCGGTTCCCGCACGATCTTGAGCAGGTATCGGCCGTACGGGTTGTCACCGATCTCGGTAGACAGCGCGAAGAGTTGATCCTGATCGATGAATCCCATCCGGAAAGCCACCTCCTCCGGACAGCTTGCCTTCAGACCCTGACGCAGCTCCAGCGTTCGCACGAAGTCGGATGCCGCGAGCAGCGACTCGGGGGTTCCGGTATCGAGCCAGGCGAAGCCGCGGCCAAGAAGCTCCGTATTGAGCTCACCTCGTTCCAGATAGAGTCGGTTGAGATCCGTGATTTCGAGCTCGCCGCGTGCCGAGGGCCTGAGCGTGCGTGCGAGCTCAACAGCCTGGGCGTCATAGAAGTAGAGCCCGGTGACTGCGTAATCGGACGGGGGAGTCGCAGGCTTCTCGGTGATCCCCTCAACTTTGCCACGAGAGTCGAATGAAAGGACACCGTAGTCCTGAGGTCGATCGACACGATATCCAAACACAGTTGCCCCTGAGCGCCGCGTAGCTGCTCGTTGGAGCTTGTCCGCGAGGTCGTTTCCGTAGAACAGGTTATCGCCAAGAATCAGCGCACATGGCGATTCATCGAGGAACTCGTCAGCGATCAGCAGGGCCTGCGCGATGCCTTCCGGAGCGGACTGGGTCCGGTAACTGAACCTCACGCCCCAGGAAGAGCCGTCCCCGAGCAGGGCCTGGAACTGTCCCTGCCCGGCCGGAGTGGTGATCACCAAGATGTCTCGGATACCCGCGAGCATCAGCGTCGAAAGCGGATAGTAGACCAATGGTTTGTCATATACGGGCAGCAACTGCTTGTTGACGACTCGCGTCATCGGGTGAAGTCGGCTGCCGGTGCCGCCAGCCAGCAGGACGCCTTTCCGTTCAGACATTTCGGCCACCGACCGAGTGGGGGGCGTTTTGGGCCACTCCGAGGCGGTGTCCCTGATAGACGCGCTGCCGAATCGGCTGCCACCAGTCCGGGTTCTCCAGGTACCACCTGACAGTCGCTCGCAGCCCCGCCTCGAAATCAATGGAGGGCGTCCAGCCCAACTCCCTGGCGAGCCGAGTGGCGTCGATGGCGTAGCGCCGGTCATGACCAGGTCGATCCTCGGAGTGCACAATCTGCCGTCGATAGCTCAGGCCATCGCTTCGAGGCCGTACCTCGTCCAGGATGTCGCAGATCGACTTCACGACTTCGATGTTCTCCCGTTGTTCTCGTCCCCCGATGTTATAGTATGCTCCCGGACGACCCTGCTCCAACACTGTCCACAATGCGCGTACGTGGTCGTCGACGTGGAGCCAATCACGGATCTGGCGCCCGTCGCCGTACACCGGAAGGTCTCGGCCCTCTACCCCGCGCAGGATCATGTTCGGGATCAGCTTTTCCGGAAACTGACAGGGTCCGTAGTTGTTGGAGCAGTTGGTCGTCAGCACGGGCAGGTCATAGGTCACACCCCATGCTCGTACGAGATGATCGGCAGCGGCCTTGCTTGCGGCGTAGGGGGAATTCGGCGCGTACCGCGACTCTTCGGTGAAGCTCACGCCCTCGGCGGCGCTGCCGTAGACCTCGTCGGTCGACACGTGGACAAAGCGAAAACGCTCCCGATCCACCTGAGGGAGGGACTGCAGGAACCCTCGGGCTGCCTCCAGCAGGGTGAACGTCCCTACCACGTTAGTCTCGAGGAAGGCGGCAGGGGCGTCGATGGACCGGTCGACATGGGACTCCGCGGCGAGATGGAGCACCCCGTCGGGCCGGTACTCCCGAAACAAGCGACGAACCTCGGGGGCAATGCGGATATCCACCGGCTCGAAATGGTATCGCGCTGAGCTCGTCACCTCTCCGAGGGACTCGAGGTTCCCGGCGTACGTGAGGCAGTCGACGTTCACCACGCGGTGCGCCGTTTCCCGGATCAGGTAACGGATCAAGGCCGAACCGATGAAGCCGGCACCACCGGTTACTACGAGTGCTCGCGATTGGTCGGTCACGGCCGCTGCCTCGTTGCATCTTCCTGTCCCTCACGCGATCGCGCGGTCAGCGATGCCACATCAGTGATTCCGCACAACGACCTGTTTAAAAAGAGCGTGGGAGTCATGGATCACGTTCTGCAATGAGGGTGTGGCGGGTAGCTGCGCGGCGGTCTTCTGGACCCGTCGCCCGCCGGATGCAGGCTGCCGATCGGGCTCTCTGGTCCCCGGTGGTTGCGATAGCTCAGCCGTGGAAACATGGGTCTATCGGACGCTTGCGTTGCGATCACAGGCTCCGCCATGCTTGACCCTCGAAACATAGGCTTCGCGGTCCGAAGTAGCAAAGGGCAGCTGGGACGGGGAGTTGCACCGATTACCGCGAGATCCCGGAGGATCTCGAAGTAGAGTCTGCTCACCAGGGAGCCCGCCCCATTCTACTTACGGGCTGCTCTCTCGACAAACCACTCCCAGGTTCGCCGGAGCCCCTCCTCCAAGGAGATTCGGTACGTCCATCCAAGGGAGCGGATCCGGCTGACATCGAGGAGTTTGCGGGGTGTGCCATCGGGCCGGCTCGTGTCGAACTCGATCTTCCCCTGGAAGCCGGTGACGCGCACGAAAGTCTCGGCCAGTTCCCGAATGCTCACGTCCTCACCCGTACCGATGTTCGTGATGTCCGGCGGGTCGGGGATTCGCATGAGCAGCAAGCAGGCGTCGGCCATGTCGTCAACGTGAAGGAACTCCCGGCGTGGGGTCCCGGTTCCCCACACGACGACGCGATCGTCCCCTCGGAGTCGAGCCTCGTGAAACTTCCGGATCAGAGCGGGGATCACGTGGCTGGTTTCGAGATCGAAATTGTCGCCAGGTCCGTAGAGATTCGTGGGCAGGGCACTGATGAAAGTAGTGCCGTACTGCCGGTTGTATGCCCGGCACATGGTGATCCCGGCAAGCTTGGCCATGGCATAGGGTGCATTCGTGGGTTCGAGGGGACCGGTGAGGAGATGGTCTTCCTTCATGGGCTGAGGGGCGGCCCGGGGGTAGATGCAGGAGCTTCCCAGAAACAGAAGCCTGCTGACGCCGGCCTGCCGCGCTGCTTCGATGACGTTGCCCTGCATCACCAGGTTCTCGCGGATGAAATCCGCCGGATACCTGGAGTTCGCCAGGATCCCGCCAACCCTGGCCGCAGCCATGAGGACATGGTCCGGTCTCTCCAGCTCGAAGAACCGATCTACGGCGTCCCGCTCCAACAGATCCAGTTCCTGCCGGGAACGGAGGATCAGGTTCCGGAATCCCTCCGCCTCAAGCCGACGGACCAGGGCTGACCCGACGAGTCCCTTGTGCCCGGCCACGAAGACCCGGTCCTCCCGCTCGAGCTTGCGACCGATCCTCATCCCGAAACCGCTCCACGAACGGGGATGACGTGGCCATGATCGGCCAGGGTCTTCTCCTGGCGGGCCAGCTCCACATCGTGGTTCACCATCATCCGGATCAACTCCTCGAAGCTCACGCGCGGCTGCCATCCAAGCCGGTCGCGAATCCTGCTCGAATCCCCCTCCAGGTGGTCGACCTCGCTGGGGCGGAGGTAGCGCGGATCCAGCTCGACATGCTCCTGCCAGTCAAGGTCGGCCACGGCGAAGGCCCTGCTCACGAGGTCACGCACCGACCGCGCCTCGCCCGTGGCCACGACGTAGTCATCGGGCGTGGGGTGCTGGAGCATGAGCCAAACAGCCTCCACGAAGTCCCCGGCGAACCCCCAGTCCCTCCGGGCATCCAGATTTCCAAGATACACCTTCTCCTGGAGTCCCATCTTGATCCGGCCCACGGCCCGGGTAACCTTCCGGGAGACGAAGGTTTCGCCCCTGCGAGGCGACTCGTGGTTGAACAGGATGCCGTTGCAGATCTTCAGCCCGTAGGCTTCGCGGTAGTTCACCGCGAACCAGTGGGCGGCCACCTTGCTCGCCGCGTAGGGGCTGCGCGGATAAAACGGGGTGCTCTCGCTCTGAGGCGGTGGTGCGGACCCGAACATCTCGGATGAGCCTGCGTTGTAGAAGCGGACTGGCTTGCCCGCCGATTCCGCATACTCCCGAAAGGCCTCCAGCATACGCAGCGTGCCAAGGGCGCCGACCTCTGCCGTATAGCATGGCTGCTCGAACGAGACTTTGACGTGCGACTGGGCTCCGAGATGGTAGATCTCGTCCGGCGCGGCCTCTTCCATGACGCGCCGTAGGCCCATTGCGTCGCTCAGATCCCCGTAGTGGAGGATCAGCCGCACGTCCCTCTCGTGGGGATCCTGATAGAGGTGGTCGATTCGGTCCGTGTTGAAGAGTGAAGCCCGGCGGATGACGCCATGTACCCGGTAGCCCTTCCCGAGGAGCAGCTCGGCCAGGTAAGACCCGTCCTGCCCCGTGATGCCTGTGATCAGAGCGTGCTTCATGGATTCTGCGCTCGATATGCGTGGAGGAATGGAAGGCTCACTGGCTCATCTCGTGCTGCTCTGGCCATGCATCCGGAAACACGGACGGTGCGTGGGAGGTACCGAGACCCCTGCCGAGGGCGACGATGGCCCCCACGTCCAGAAAGATCAGAGGCCACTGCCTGACAGCCCCTGCGAGCTCCGCCCCCGCGAGGCGGATCCTGCGTGCCTTCAGGTGCGCCACTGCTCGGACCCCGTGCACACGGGCCCGCCGATGGCGACGGGCGAGCCACAGCCTGGCCCGCTCCGCCCGTGTCAGGTATTGCTCGAAGGTTCGCACTGTGGATGCGATCTCTCTGCCCATGGCCTCCTGGTGTGCCACGCTCTTGGAGACGGGGTGGATCCGATAGTGGGCCATGAGGCGTGAGGTGTGCCGTGGCCTGATTCCCATCAGGAAGCGAAGCCGTAGCCAATACTCGTAGTCCATGATGTAGCTCAGGTCCTCTCGGAACGGTCCGACCTCCCGGTAGAGCCTGGCGCTCCAGAACACGCCGGGCTGCGAGATCGGGCAGCTCAAGAACCATCGCGTGAAGCTCTTCCCCGGAAGCTGAGGGAATGCCCAGGAGCCCTTCCCCTCTTCAAAGCAGCGCACCCCGCCGGCGACCCACTCCGCTCCAGAGCGGAACGCCTCTGCGCAGGCGAGCAGGGCCCCGGACTCATACACGTCATCGCTGTTCAGGTAGGCGAAGACCTCGCCCGTGGCCCCCTCGAACCCCTTGTTGATGGCGTGCGTCTGACCCCGGTCCCGCTCGCTCACCCACCAGGCGAGGTGCCCCTCGTACTTGCGGATGATGTCGACGCTCTCGTCCGTGCTCCCGCCGTCCACCACGATGTACTCCAGATCGGGATACCCCTGCAGGAGCACGGACCGAATGGTCTCCTCCAGGTACGCCCCCTGGTTGTAGGACGGAGTGACCACCGTGATGCGTGGACAACGCATTGCCGACGAGTCGGCACCGGATATCGTGGCTTCCGTCCAGGGCCACCCCTCGCGGCCGGGCGGAGGTGGCGGCAGCTCCTCAAGGGAGGGGCACCGCATGCCTAGTCCCTGCGCCGGGCATCGAAGCTGGGCTTCGCATCGCCCCCGTCGGTGTTGCCCATCTGCATCTTCAAGGCCGCATGCTCCGGCAGGCTTGAGGCGGCCTGGCCCGAAGCCCTCTGAATGCGTGAGTCCAGAGCGGACCTCCGCCGCATCTTCCATGGGGAAAGTTGGCCCACTTTCGCCCCGCGCACCAGCGAGGCGGCTCGAACGCGCCTTCGTTCACTGCCGAAAGCCTGCAGGTCCCGGTGCCCTGAACCCTAGGTGTGATCCTCAAGGTGCCCGGGCTCCTCTCATGGTCTGATACCACTCGAGGTAGACACTGGCTTGGTGCCGTGCGTCGAATCTGAGCTTGGCGTCGCGGGCGGCATTGCCCCCCAGTCTCAAGCGGAGAGGGGCATCCTCGAGCAAACGTGCGGCCGCCCGGGCCAGGGCCTCCGAATCGGCGGGAGCCACAAGGATTCCGGTAGCGTCTGCAGCCTCGAGAGTCGGCCGGTCTCCACCCTCCGCACCCGGGACGAGGCTCCTCACCTGTTCCGGAATCCCCCCCACGGCCGTTGCAACGATTGGCTTTCCACAAGCCAGCGCCTCAAGGACGGTGACAGGAAACGTCTCGGCATGAGCGGCGTGGACGTAGAGGTCACAGGCGTGGTAGTACCGGGCGATTCGGGAGAGATCGTTCTGGAATGGGATGTGCCGGATGCGCATCCGACCCTCCCGTGCATCAGCACCGGCGCTCCCGAGGACGACGAGGGTGACCTCCTGCTCCAGAATCTCTGCGACCCGTGCCGCGGCCTTCCGCGCTGTAGCGTAATCCTTGAACGGGCTCGCATCCACATTGCTGCCGACGAACAGCAGAAGGAAGCCCGTGGCGGGAAGTCGGAGCTCCCATCGGGCAGCCCGCGGATCACCCGGCCGGAAGATGTCGAGCTCGACTCCGTTCGGGATCACCCGGAGATCCTCCACCGCCGGTGCCAGGATCGAGGCTTCCACCTTCTTTGCGAGCCAGCCCGAGGGCGTGGCCACATGGAGCCGGGACCGGCGGAAGATCTCCCCTTTGCGCTTCCAATTCCTTGCCGTGGCGTCCCGACGGACCGACGGATAGATGGTGAGGTCGGGGCAGGCCCCGCACCCGGTTCGCCAGCGCTCGCAGCCGAGGGAGTGGGCGCAGTGGCCGCTCAGCAGCCAGGCATCATGCAGGGTAAGAACGGTCGGGTAACGCCGGCTCAGCTCCGGAAGCACCCGGAGATCGAAGAAGCCGCCGTGCAGGTTGTGCATATGCACGATATCCGGTTCTCTCGGCAGGGCGTCGAGCATGCGATCTGTGGCGGGGTAGCGAAATGTCTCCAGCCCTCGCTGTCGATCCAGGATCCGAAGGGGACCGGCAAGGGCATGGGCCAGGCGCGTCCGCCCGTCGGCCGGGAAGGGGAATACGTGCGGCCCGGCAGCCTCGCCACGACCCACCAGGAGCGATGCATCGTGCCCTTGCCGCAGGAATTCACCGTGGAGTTGCCGGGCAATTCGCTCCGCCCCGCCACCCTCTTCGGAGGCGTTCACCTGCGCGATGGCGAGGGGTCCTCCGTTCAAGGCTCGACCGGTGCCGAAACGTTACCCGGTGCCCGGATTGCGCGGACGCAGATGATGACCTCGTAGTCCGGGTGCGATTCGTCGAGCTCGCGAGGTTGCAGCTCCTGCGCGGCGATCCCCTGCAGGAAGGCAGTGGCGGACAGTGCGTTTCCGAAAACGGTCAGGCCGAGATCCTCCACTGGGAACTCGGCCTCGAACAGGCGCCGGATCGACTGCGATGTGAAGCGCCAGAAATCGCCCCAGCGGTCCGCATCATGGCGGCTGATCTGGGAGATGCCCGGTGCCGTAACCAGCAGGGTGCCACCCGTCCTGAGCGCCCGAGCGGCCGTCCGGATCGCTGCCGGCACATCCCACACGAAGGGCAGGACCTGGGTGAGGATGATGCAATCGAATGCCCCTTCGGGAATGTTCTCGCCGCTGCACAGGTCTCCGACGAGGGTCGCTTCCGGATTCCCCGGCCGTGCGTGGAGCACGTCGGACTGAACCACTCGGTCCCCCCCGAAGCGTTGGGTGTAGGCTCCATCGCCGACCTCGAGGACTCGGCCGCGGATGTCCGCCCGGTGTGCGTTGAGGAACCTCTCGATGTAGTAGCGGTCCACCGGCTGCCCACGGTCGAAGCCGAAGAACTGGCTGATGGGCGAAGTCCTGCGCAGGCTGCCCATGTGTGCCCATCCGGCGGGCGGGGCATGGCGTGACCCGTGTGTCAGAAGCCCCACCCAGCTTCGTACTCGACCGGGAATCAGGCCCTCGCCAAGTTCGCGGCCACGCCGCAGTCGCTCCCCCATAGCTGTCCTCAGCCGGGCGCGGGAGGACTTCCATCTGCCGGGGCGTTCTCGTTCGAGCCGCTCGCGAACCAGGTCGGCGACCTCCGTCAGGGGATTGCCGGTCTCCCGCAGGTAGTTGTCGAGCCACTCGAGATACGCGCACAAGGCCTGGCGATCCAAGCCTTCGGCGGTGGCCTGGTTACAGCAGGAATCCGGATGCTGCCGATACTTGTACCAGACCTCGCCGGAGGCGTATAGGGGCCACTTCAGGCAGATCTTGGCCAACACGACGCCGTCCTCGTGCATGCCCCGAAAAGCCTCTTCGTAGCCTCCCACCTCCTCCAGCACCGTGCGGCGGAAGAGCAGGCCGCTTGGAGTATAGATGTCGTCTTTAAGAAACCTCAGAAGGAGGTCCGGCCCTGGGACCAAGCTGTCAGGGGTGACCCCTAGCGGTTGAGTGTAGTCCCGGGCGAGATCAGCCTCCCGACGTGTCCACGCATGCCACACGTGAAGACGGCCATAGACAGCCCCCGCCTCCGGATGCTGCTGCAATAGGAAGACCTGATGGGTCAGCTTTTCCGGAACCCAGGCGTCATCCCCATCGAGGAACGCCACGAACTCTCCCTCTGCATGGGCGAGACCGAGATTCCGGGTAGCGCTCATGCCGTGGTTCGTGTGCCCGGGGTGGTGAAGGTAGCGAATCCGATCGGGATATTCCGTCGCAAATTGGCGAGCGATGGCCGGTGATCCATCCGAAGATCCGTCGTCGCAGAGCATCAACTCCCATCGGGGGTATGTCTGCGCCAGCACGCTCTCGATGGCTTCCGCGAGGAACCGCTCCTCGTTATGGAAGATCGTGATGACCGAAACCAGCGGCTGGGTTCGCACCTGATTCTGTGCTCCGAGTGAGGCCGTCATGAGCCGGCCCCCGCATCGCGCGCCATCGCTTCACGCACCAGGATAACCCGCCCCTCCGCCCGAACCAGCACCCGGTACCCGGCTGGTTCGGCCTGCTGCTCTAAGGCCAAGCGGATCTCCGGATGGGCAGCGTGTTCCACCACCACATAGCGGAATCGTCTAGACGTCAGCCCCAGAGCGGCATGCTCTGGGCTCGCCACGCCCTCCACATGGCGGGTGAATCGAGGCCCCCAGGCCGGGTACATCCATGAATCATCGCTCCCGACGTACAGGATCGAATCCCCCGGCGCCGCCACTCCGTCCAGGACCTCGAAGCCATCGTTCATGTGCGCGTAGCGCTCATTCGCAACGTCGACGTACCGTGCAAGCACGCCGGTGCCAGCGAGATGCAGCGCCGAGCGGTTGAAGAGGCCATCCGCTTCCATGGTAAGAATAAGGAAAAGGTTGGCGATGGAGAACGCAGCGGCGGCTCCGGCGAGAGCGAGCAGATACCGGGAATGGATGCGCACGACTACCGACATGGCGAGGATGGCGAGGGTCGGAACCATCCAGATCATGAATCGCTGATCCCATCGGATGGGCAAGCGCAGCGCGATCACGGACACGAAGAGCGCAGCCCCTGCCAGTCCGAGGGCGGCGAGAACGTAACGTCGGTGGCGAAGCTGCAGGAGACCGCCCGCGATCCCGAAGAGGAGCAGCAAGGGAAAGAGATAGCCGAAGTGGGTGAAGTCATGCTCGAACACCTGAGGGATCACGAGCCTCTTGAACCCGAGCTCATAGAGGTAGAAGCGGGCCGCTTCGGTCAGATTGGCCAGTCCAAAGGTAAAGGCAACCTCATCCGGGGCGATGCCCACTGGAACGGCCGACCTGGCGAGATTGGCCCAATACACGTCACCGGCAAGCACGATGAGTGAGACGGCGAAGGCTCCGCCGAAAAGCAGCATTCGGCGGGCAGGACATCGTCGCCGTACCACCAGGACCAGCGCGAGGACGCCCACAGCGCCCACGACGTTCAAGCCCATGACCTTGGTGGCAGCCGCGATGCCGCAACTGACCCCAGCCATGGAAGCATAGAGAGAGGAGCGCCCGCCCTCTGTCATGCCGGCTCGGATGATCCAGTACAAGGCGCACAGGAGCACCGCTGAAAACATCAGGTCGTTCTTGGCGGTTGTCGCACCGAGGAGAATTTGCGGTGCCGTCAGCGTCACGGCGATCACGAGCCAGGCCAGCACGCGTCGCGTGAGTGCTTCTCGGGCAAGTTCGAAGCCCGCCACGAGAAAGACGCCCAGGGCAAGAAGGTTGGGGAGCTCCACCCAGGCATCGGAGCGGGCGAGGAGCGCCACGTTGAGGATCTGGAGCTCGCCCGCGTTGACGCGGTAGATCTGGCGCAGATCCTGGGTAGGCCATGCCTCGAGGGATCCGTTCTGCACATAGCTCGCGACCATCGGCATATGGTAGGCGAGCACATCCCAGATGTGAACAGGAGACACCAGCGTGAACATCGCCAGCCCGGTAATGGCCAAACCGCTCGTGGCCCAGACGATACGACGGATGAGCATCGCGTCTGCCCCGTCGTCGTCCGTGGCCAGCTCCGCGTTCTCAGGATGGGGGCGCCACCTACCCCGGCGAACAAGAACCATGGCACCCAGGACCAGGACCGCACCATAGGCGAAGCGGAATGACACTGTCGACAGAAGGCCTACCGCGCCGAGTGCCTTCGCGAGTGCGACCTGAAGCGCAAAGAACAGCGGATACGCTGCCAGCAGCGCGGGGGCAACACATGACCGGCAATGGTTCAGGATGGCGATCGTGAGAAGCCCGAACCCAGCAAGCCAGAGGATGCCCCCGGCCATAGCCTCCAGTAGCTCGATCATTCGCTCGACCGGGGTGGAGTTGGCACGGGCCGCACGTTGGCGAACGCCATGAGTGAGACCATCACGGCAAGCCAGAGGATCGCCTGGCCTGAATGGATGAGGCGCACGAGCGGGGGGTTGAAGTCGAAAAAGAACCAGGTGGGTGTGAGCAACGCCCCCCACGCCACGGCGAACAACCATACCTGGGCCCGGTGCCTGTCGGCTGTGGCTCGGGATACAACCCGGAACAGCGCGACCATGGCGAGCAGAAGGAACCCATCGTCGTACAAGGCGCTGTGGGCCCAGAACCGTGCCACAATCGCCGCTACGCCCATGAGCACCCATGGGTCAGCCTCGCGCCGGTGCCACATCCAGAGTGTCATGGCGGAGAGCATGAACAGAGAAGAGGGAGCCATCCAGGACCTGACCCCGGCCCAGGCAAGCGCCTGGTGCAGGTTGGGCACGCCACCCTCTATCGTCACCCGACGGCCGGCGATCTCGAGCCAATCCCGCAGCAATACCAGGAGTCCCTCCGGCTGTGCCGCGACCGCAATCAGCGTGAGGACAAGATAGATGCTGGCAACCAGGATGGCAGGCCGCGCCCGACTCGAGGCAAGGAGGGCACAGACGACCAGAGGAACCGAAAGCGTTGGCTTGACAAGTGAAGCCGCCAGGAGCAAGCCTGCCAATGCGTCGGTCCACCAGCCCGGGGGCTCATCGCGGAGGATGAGAAAGGCGCCCCAGGCCGCTGCCGCGACCAGATGGATTCCCAATTGGCCCACGAAGATTGACAATTGGAGCGGGTACGCGGCGAAAGCGAGGCCGGCCACCAGCAGTCGGTTTCGCGGGGCGGCGGACGCGCACAGCCGGTACACGAGAAGGCCGACAGCAGCGGCTGCGGCGAGCGTGCTGACCGCCCATACCAGCCGTGCGCGGTCAAGTGGCATCCACCCCAGTAGCGGCCACAGGATTGCATAGGAAGCCGGCGGGTATACGGCCCCGTCAAGGATACCGTAAACCTGGTTTCCGGCGAACCACTGGCCCACCTCGTTGTAGCGATACTTCAGGTCCAGCGCCGACCACGGTGCCACATCTCGCAGCAGGTGGGGAAGGGCATAGGCGAGTCGACCGGTCGCGGCGATGGCGAGATAGACGATCCCGACCGAGCCGATCAAGCGACCGTGGCGTGCCCACACGCGCACCAGGCCGCCATCGACGTTCCCTCGTTCTCCGGACTGGCCGGATACAGGATCATCCGGGCCAACCTGTGGCACCCGCCCCGATGACGTCGCTCGGGTCATGCCGCTCAGTCCACCACCACGTGTTTCTCGAATTCCACCCGGTACCGACCCCATGCTGCGCCATCAAACCCGGATGCCCCCAGGCAATCCACTGCCGCGTAGGCCATGGCTAGTGCATGGTGCGTATTGTCGTGAGCGAACAGGCCCTGCCTCCCGAAGCTGAGCAGCCGCGGGAGCGCACCGGCCCACTCGTCGAGATGGTGGAAGGGCTCCGCGAAGCCACGCTTGTAGATGGGGTAGGCGTGCCGCAGGCGGCGGACACTCACACTGAGCGGGGCAGTGGGAAGAGGCACTCCCGCCCGTTCCAGGTCCAGCGCGACGATTCGGCCCAGTTCCTCGTCGCTGGAATTCCAGTGCGTGTCGTCCAGGGAGCAGGGGAGCTCGGCGCAGAGCACCGTGCGACCGGCAGGCTCCGCTACGCCGGCGTAGTTCTTCGGCTCCGAGAGGCGGGTAATGGACACGTCCGCACCCGGAAAGTAGTGGGCGTCGAATTCGGTGAACCTGTCCACCGGAACCTCCAGGTAGACCAGCACCATGGCGCGATAGTCAAGGGCGGAGGCAGCCTGCACTACGGCCTGTGGCGGTGCGGGCATGGTCATCTGCGCCAGCAGCGTCAGAGGGATGGTAGACCAGAGGTAGTCTGCGGTCAGTGTGACCTTTTCACCGCCTCGATCCGCAATGACCTTCCAGCGGTCCCCTGACGAGGCGGGCGCCACGATCTGCTGTGCCGAGCAGCCCATGAGCAACTGCGCGCCCGCCTCGCGAGCCGCCTCCGCGTAGGCCTCCACAATCTGGCCGAACCCGTTGCGCGGGTAAAAGAACCGGCCAGCCCCGGGAACTCGGAAGCCCGGGACGAGGCTGAACGCCTTCCGAACGAGCTTGCCGGGCGAGTTGGCAGCGACGCGTCGCTGCGCCTGTTCCGCAGCCATCTCTTCGGGCTCAAGCCCCCAGATCTTCCTGGCGTAGGGGAAATAGAAGGAGTCACAGATGGTTGGCCCGAGGCGGGTCATCAGTTCCTCGCCGAAGCTATCGGCCTTCAAAGGATGGCGACGCATCATCCGCTGGAGTGCATCGCGGGCGGCGCCGACGGCGAAACCGGAATCCAGGTGCAGCAACAGATCCAGCGGCTTCAGGGGAAAGTGGACCCAGCGACCGCGCAGGCGGATGCGTCCGTGACGCTTCCTGTCGCGAAGGTCCTCTCCCAATAGACCCCGGATGTCCGCAAGGATGACAGGGTCGCACGTGGGGTGCAGGCGGTGACTCCCGAAGTCCACGTGCTGTCCGTTGATCGAGAAGCTCGCAGCGTTGCCGCCGACCCTGCTCCCACGTTCGAGCACCGTGACACGAGCTCGGCCTGCGCGACGGAGACGATATGCGGCGCCAAGGCCGGCGGGGCCGGCTCCAAGGATGATGATGTGGGGGGAATCTGTCATGTCACTGGGTCGTCGGGGATGCATGATTGCCGCAATCGCCAGGGCCCCCGAATCTCGCCGCACGCGGTACCCGACGACCGGGCCGGAAGATCAGCGCCGCCACCCCCGCAAGGGCGGTTCCACCGATGAGAACCGCATTCCAGGCGAGGGAGGCGACGAGACCATAGGCCGCTGGCACGCCGAAGGGCAGCAGGAGGGAGGTGAGTGCCGCATCGCGAACCCCGAGACCACCCAGGCTTACCGGTAACATACCGGCCGCCTTGGCCAGGGGCCACACAACGAACCATACCCACAGTGGCGCGTCGGCTCCGACAGCGTGGCCGAGGCGCGCGCTCACCACGACGAAGACGCTTTGCATGATGAGAGACAGTGCGAGAGCGAGAACTGCAGCGCGAGGCCGCCTGCCCAGGTGCCGAAGTGCCACAAGAGCACGCCCGATGCGCCGACGGAAGCGCAGCGGCCATCGGGCAAGCGGTCTCCGGAGCACGAGAGGGAGCACCAGGAATCCAGTTCCAATCACGACGAGGACCGCCATTCCGGTAAGTGGGCGGGCCCACCCCGCCACCTCGGCACCGGCGAAAGCCACTCCTCCCGCGATCAGTAGACCCAGCGCAGCGGTGTCAATCAGCCGGTCGGCAAGGCTTCCCAGGACCACGGCCTCGGGTCGTCCCAGCGCCCGTGCAGCAAGCGCGGCCCTCAGCACATCACCACCCACGACGGTCGGCAAAAAAAGATTGGCGAAGAGTCCCGATGAATAACAGCCTACGGTGTCGCGGACCGACAGTAGCTCACCTCCCCCACTCGCACCCAGGACCATGCGCCACTTCCCGGCACCAACCGCGTGACCGCCGAGATAGGCAGCGAGTGCCATGAGGTAGAGGAGGATCGTCATCTGGGCAGCGGCGGCCCTGACCTGCTCCCATGGCACGACGAACAGGAGGAGCGCGAGGATGCCACCACTGAGCAGCACCCTCAAGGCGATGCCCGCACCCCGCCGCTTCCCGGCGTCCTGAGCCGGGCCCTTGCCCATGGGAGGACCCCCGGGAGGGTTCATCGCCGACGCGCAATGCGGGCGTTCTGATCGGCAAGCAGACCCACCGCCCACACGATCATGGCACCGAGCAGCCCGAGCAGCGCACTCTCAGAGATGTTCCGGAGAGTCAGGTCGTAGATGAACTTCCCCAGTCCGACCGCTGCCATGAGCGCGCCCACGGGGATGAAGACCCGGAGGGGGTTGAAGAAGACGATGGTGCGTAGCACGAGAAGAAGAAAATCAAATGCATGGCGCGGGCGGATCTTCGAGTCGCCGAGGCGCGCATGATAGTCGATGGGAACATATGCGATCTCGTGACCGTTGGACGCTGCGGCCAGCGTGATGGTGGTGGTGAAGGAGAACCCCGTTGGGAGAAGGTAGCCATAGGCGTCGACTAGATCACGGCGAAGGAGGCGAAGGCCGGAGTTCAGGTCCGGCAGGTTCTGCCTCGTGAGGTAGCTGGCGAGCCGAGTCAGGAACCACTTGGCCGGACGCCGGACGAGCGGGATCTCTCGCTTCTCTTTGATCCGTGCGCCGATCACCATCTCGTGTGTGTCCGCCAACGCGAGCAGGTCGGGAATAGCCGAGGACGGATAGGTGCCATCCGCGTCGATGATGAGGATCCAGTCGTACTGCGCCGCTGCAATGCCCCGAACCAGCGATGCACCGTAGCCACGGTTTCGCCGGTTGCGCAGGACGCGGACCCCTTCGGCCAGCGCCTGACCCCCCGTCTCATCCATGGACCCATCGTCGACAACGATGATCTCGAAAACCCAGTCCGTCCGCCGGAGCACGCCCGCGACAGCGCGAATCTGGCTGGCGACGTAGGGCCCTTCGTTGAAGGCAGGAATGACGACGCTGACGGCATGATCCAGCAGGGGCAGATGCGACTCCTCTTCCACATGCGTGAAGAGCTTCTGCTCCACCTGCGGAATCGACTGCGGTTCTGGGAGAGGTTTGTGCATTGGGACTAGCCGCGGGAAGGGTGGCGCCACGACCGCGGGCCTAGAGTGAGCCCGCCGGCCAGGAGGAGGAGAAAGAACAGGTAGTCCAGCGAGTGTTCGAAGTAGTGGGCCCCTACCATGGCCACGAGACCGAGATCCGACTGACCCTGCTCCATGATGTCACCGCTGAGGCTTACCATCGCCAGGTAGGCGGGCACGAGGACTGACAACGCGGCCAGGATCCACAGCATGGGGGTCGGCATCGCACGCATTTCGGCGGAGGGCGACGCACCACGAGCCCTGGTCATGAGCACGATCCCTACTCCGAGCAGCAGTGTAACCGGCCCGTGCGTCATGATCTCCCGCGCCTGATGGCCTGCGTATCGTGCGTCCACGAAGATGTCCGCGGACAAACCGAAGACCAGCGTGAGCGCCAGGAAGTAGGCCCAAGCAACGCGCGTCCAGAACCGGTGCGGGCGCAGCCCCGGCACGCCCATGATCCGGCCTGCAAGCGCAGGAGCCACGCCCACCGCAGCGCCGAACCAGAGCGTGCTGAGCCAGTGGTACCGCCAGTGCGTGCCATAGCCCGAGAGGTCGTCACGCATGCGGTACTGAAACAGGTCCTGCAGCGCAGAGCCCCAGCCCTGTGAGGCGGCGGTCACGAGAAGAGCCCCGGAAGCCAGGGCCCCCACCAACAATACGGCGATCCCGCCGACCCGGCGGCCGCCGCCGTGGTCCTGGTCCGGCCAGCGAGCAGCACCTCCCGAAATACCAAGAAGGAAGAGGGCGTACCCCACGGTGATGGGCACCTCCCGCAGGAAGTGGCTGAAATAGAGGATGGTTTCGCCCAGGGTGTACCGGCCGCTCTCGTGCACGACGACGCCCCAAAGGAGCAGCGTGCCGTGATCAAGCGCGAGCCACGCATAGGATGCAAGGAGCACCAGGGCGGGAACAGCGAAGCAGGCTACCTGGGCGAGTCGCACTCTTTCCGCCGCGTGCGGAACGTGTGCAGGGACCAGTGGCTCGGTCATGGCTCCCTCGGGCGCGTCACAAGCCACTCGGCCAGGGCGCTCAATACACCGGCGAGATGCACCACCTGGCCGGCGGCCCTCCGTCGGTCCCGCCGGAGGAACCGGAACATGCGGATCGTGCTATGACTCACGTCATGGCCGATGCGCCGCAGCATGTAGCGATCCCGGAGGTCCAGGTGCTTCGCATAGAAGGCCCCCTGGCCACGGCCGTAGGACCAGCGGAGCGGCAAGTAGTCCTTGCCGGTTCGCCAGGCCCGGTGCTCCAGGATCGCTTCAGGGGCATAGTGGATCCGATAACCCGCCTCAAGGAGCCGGTGGGCCAGGTCGTTGTCTTCAGCCGTCGGAAAGCGCGCACCTCCACCCAGCCGGACGTCGAAGCCGCCTACCTCCTCCACGGCCGAGCGGTGAAGCATCATGTTGGGGTAGAGAATGTCGACGCCGATCCGGCCCTCGTACACCATCGGCTTCTCGTCGGTGATCGTGGACGGGACGAAGCCGTCCGGGGTGGCCGGCTTCTCGGGCAGGACACGGCCGGTAATCACCGTCCGAGGGCCGGCGGAGGCCGCAGCGCGCACCAGGGAGCCGAACCACTGCGGGTGAACGCGGACGTCGTCGTCGATGAAGCCCAGCAGCGGATGGAGGGCCAGTTTCGCCCCGGTGTTGCGTGCCCGGCTCACCCCCACCTCAGGCGTCCGAACATAACGAATATCGCATCGTGGGCTGGTTCGCGTCGCAATCGACTCGTTGAGCCGGTCGCTCTGGTCCACCACGATGATCTCTGCCGGCACCTCATCGCCCGCCAGGACCGAATCGACGGTCTCCACAAGGAGCTGCGGGCGGTTCAGCGACGGGATGACGAGCGAGGCCTTGGGCAATGCTCCGGTGGACGGGGAGGACGAGGAAGCGCCCACCGCACTGTCATGACTCATCTGGTGCTCACTGCTGGGGTTCCCACAGGTTCTCCAGCTCCCTTGCTCCGTTCCGCGTCCGGCAATACCCATCACTGGAAATACCGCCGGAGTCGGCGGGCGAATGGTTCCCTGTCCCGATGTGTCACCTCGATGCGGGGGAACAGGAACAGGTCGCTCGCCCGCCACACCGGCTCGCAGATGCCTGAGCAGGCGTAGGCGAAACCGGCACTGCGCGCTGCGATCACCGCACTCTCGTCGTACAGTCCGTAGGGGTAGGCGAACCCTAAGACCTCCCGTCCCGTCCAATGCTCGAGTTCCCGTTTCGAGTGTTCGATTTCAACACGCTGCTCCGGTGCAGTGAGTGTGGGCAGGGCCGGGTGCGTGACAGTGTGAGCGCCGATCTCCACCAGTCCGCCGGATGCAAGTGCAGACACCTGTCCGGGTGTCATCGTTCTGTGCGAAGCGCGGACCATGCTCGAAGTCTGACCGGCCCACGAAAGAAGTTCATCGACAACTCCCGTCCGCACCTCCGAATCCAGGGGCTGAAGGAGTTGATAGATCTCACGGAATGCGGTGTGCCGCGCCGTCGGCGCCGATGCATCCAGAAGATGCCAGCCGCGGTACCGCCGCTGACACTCGCGGTCATATTCGGTGTCATGACCGAGCGTCCATGTTCTGTGCTGACCGCTGATCTCGAGCTCAAGCGACGCGGGAAGGCGGCCGGGCTGAAGAAAGATCCGCTCGAGTTCATCCCACCAGAACTCGCGGTCCCGGCCGGCCGCGCCCGTGGTCACGAAAATGGTGGCCGGTACCTCGTAGCGCTGAAGGAGCGGCTCGGCGTGCTCGAGGTTGTCCAGATACCCGTCATCGAAGGTCACGCAAATCGCTCGATGGGGGAGGGAGCCGGTGCGGAGCCCCGCAGCAAGGTCGAGGAGCGCCATGGGATCCCCTTCGCTGCGCATGACACGGAGGTGCTCCTCGAAGTCCGCGGGCGATACGCAAAGTCCGTATGGATCCGACATCTCGTCAGCGACCCGGTGGTAGAGCAGTACGATGCCCCTCGCGCCGCGGAGGAGTATACGGTCCGCCTTCAGCTGGAGCCGACGCGCAAACTGTTCGATCACGTCGGGAACCCCGCTTTCGTCGCCCGCAACGCGATGAGCATCTCGTAGTCCGCATCCCGGTAGTCAAGCTCGTGCCGAGTCAGTTCACCACGACCTAGGCCGTAGAGGAACGATGATGCGGTCAGGACGTTGCCGAAGCTCTCCACCTCGATCGCGTCTGCGGGGAAGTGCTCTTCGAAGAGCTTCCGTGTGGACAGCACAGTGAAGCTCCAGCACCAGGAGTCTCCCCAGGACTCGGAGTCCTGTCGGTTGATCGGCGTTATCCCCGGGACTGTCACAAGGACGACGCCGCCTGGGCGGAGGATCCGATGCACAGTGCCGACCGCCGCCCGGAGGTCATAAATGAGCTGAAGAGTCTGCGTCAGGATCACACAGTCGAATGTATCGGAGGGCAGCTGGGGTGCATCGGCCAGGTCACCGATGAAGGTCGCGCGAGGGTGCTCACCCTTTCGGAATTCAAGGATGTCAATCTTGGTCACTCGATCGTCACCGAACCAAGTCGCATAGACATCTTCAGCAATCTCAAGGACGCGGCCGTGAACGTCCTCTCGGTGCCGGTCCAGGAAGGACGTGATGTAGTAGCGATCAATCGGCCCGCCACGATCGTCGCCCCAATCACGGCTGATGGGCTTCAGGCGACGGAGGCTTCCGAACCGCACGAGCCCCACCGGTGGAACGTCATCCTCCGTTTCCGTTCGGCTCCGAAGCCAACGGCGAACGGGAGGCAGCGTTGCCCCAAACATCACTTTCTGCAGAAGTTGCCGGACCCGTGTCAGAACGTGCATCGTACTCCCCATGGTGCCGGAAGCATGGATGTCTCTCAGAGGAGCCGGTGGACGACCGAAAACGCCACTACGACGAACCCATGATCCGTGGCCGGCGGCTCAACGGCCGGAACGGGCGACGCGATTGTAGACCTCCCCGATGAGGCGGCCGAATCCATAGCCGATCACGAACATGTAGACGAAGCCGATGAGGCTGCCCAAGAAGGTGACGCTGTATCCAGGGAGGTACACGCCGAGGAGGGCAAGGTGAGGCCCGACGACGTCGCCGCCCTTCACCAGAAGAATGTTCGTGGCCAGGAAAAGGCCCAATCCGGCAATGAGGCCGAAGGCGATCCCCCACGCCCGGGCGTTCATCCGGAGCAATGTGCGTTCCACTTCATTCTCCATGGTCCATCGCCTTCCCCTGAGCCACAGGTCAGATATGTTCGAGAAAGTCCCTGGTAGCTGACAATTCCGCCCGGGTCCGCACCGCGAAGGTCCAGATGGCCACGGTGAGGTTCCGTGTAAAGGCAACGAACCAACCGGCGATGAAGCCGACGAAGAAGCCCCAGGCCGTCCCGATCAGGGCGCCGGTCCAGGTCACCGAATAGCCGGCTAAGAACTGGCTAAGCAGGCCGATGCCTCCATGCTCTTCGGGTTCCAGCAGGACAGCTGCTACCGTCAGGAGGCCCATGACCAGGGCCAGGGCGACGCCGACGGCGATTCCGAAGGCGCGCTTGTCTACCGGTGCGAAGGCCAGGAGCAGTTCAGGTCTGAGCGTCTCGTTCATGGTTCGGGCCCTCGGGACGGAGGGAGGGTCGTCACGGATTCAACACCTTGTTGGTCATGGTTGCGGGAGGCAGTCTTTCCGCTGCGGTTCCCCACGAGCCGGGATGCCAGGTGCTGCACGAGAACCATACTTGCGACAGCCGCGTTGAGAAGGTAGTACAACAATCGCAAGGGCACGACGCCGAGCGCCACCCAAGGGCCACGTACGCGCGCGAACCAACGGATGAGTGTCATGTTGCGCACGAGGATCAGCAGCACGCACGCACCGCTCACGCCGACGAGCACCCAACTGCCCGCCACCGGGGCGAGCACCAGGGCGATGAGCGCCAATGCGGCCGCGCCGGTCAACAGCCGCTCTTCCGCCCTCACGTTCAGCGTTCCCTCACCCAACCGCCCACGCTCCAGCAACAGGCGCATCCACGGTATGCCACGGTCGCAAACATCGTTCTGCACCATGCCCCGTAGCGTCCAACGCTTCAGGTGCGTAGCCTGAATGTCCGGCCTCAGAAGGATGCGGCAACCAAGGGATCGCAGCCGATACCCGAGTTCGATGTCCTCGATCCGCGGGCGCGGATAGCGCTTCGCATCGAAGAGGCCCGCCCGCAGGAATGCGGAGCGGCGGATCGCACCGCAACCGGCCCAGAAGGTGTCCGCTTCTCCCGCCTGCGAAGCGTGAACGTAATGATGAAGCAGGTTCCGATACTGCGACACGAGACCGGGTGCCCGCGGCTCCGTGTCATAGGCGCCGAACACTGCGCTCACCTTGGGATCGGCTGTGAACACTTCCAGGAACTTCCGTAGAACGTCCGGATGAACGCAGACGTCCGCGTCCACGAAGACAAGGATGTCGGCTCGGGCCGCCTCAGTCCCGCAATTACGCGCATGCGCCGGCCCCAGCGGGGCTCCGTCGAGGCGGATCACCGTATTGGCGAAGCGCTCCGCGACCTTCGCGGTGTCGTCCGTACTGGCGTCGTCCACCACGATCAGCTCCCAGCGCGGATGCGGCAGATCGCTGGCCCGGAGCGCGGGCAGAGCCTCGGCCAGAACCTGCGCACCGTTGTGAGCCGGCACGATCACGGAGAGACGTGGGTCGGATGTCCTGATCATGTCGTCATGTCGCCGAGGTCGGGAGCCGGCCTTGGGGCTCCTTCGATCGCTGCTCCTCAAGATATTCGAAATCGGTGTTGACGGCCCAAAGATCGTGATAGGCCCCATGCATGTTCTCCACCGCGAACATGGCGGTGAGCATCGAATGGTCCTGATTGTTGTACTTGTGCATCCCGTTTCGACCCACGGTGTGGAGGTTCGCAATCGGGTCGATGAAGTCCTGTATGGTGTCCACATGACCCCTGTACGCCGCGTCATAAATCGGATACGCTTTGGGCATGCGAACCACCGCGCCATCCTCTACCCCTGCGCCCGGCGCCAGATCGAGCAACGCCAGCTCCTGGGTTGCCAACTCGATGAGATCGCCGTCCGACATGGCCCAAAGGCCGTCGCCCTGGAAGCAGAAGTACTCCAGGCCCAGGCACGTCTTGCCGGGAACCGGGACCATGGCTGCACTCCAGTTGTTGAAGTTCTGGATGCGGCCGACGCGCACGCCCGGAGTGTGGATGTATACCCAGTTGTCCGGAAAGACATCCTCCCGATCAAGGACCAGTGCCACAACCAGGAAATCGCGGTAACGGAGCCCTTCTGCGGCTCGCTTCACACCTTCCCCTGGAGCGGGGCCGAGGGAGCGTATGAGGTTGCGCAAGGGGAGCGTGCTGATCACGTGATCCGCCTCGAAGCAGCGGGGACCGGAGGGGGTTTCGGCATTCACAGCCGCAATCCGGTCTCCCTTGAGATCGAGGCCCGTGACCCTGTGCCCGAGGAGCACCTGCCCGCCCAACTCCTCGATCTTCTCCGTGCAGGTCTCCCACATCTGACCCGGCCCGAAGCGCGGGTAATGGAAGCTGTTGATCAGGGTCTTGATCGTCGGCGACCTCTTGTTCAAGGAAACAGACGACATGATGGCCTGAGCCAGGGAGAGCCCCTGGATCCGCTGCGCCGCCCACTCGGCCCGGATCTCCGTACAGGGAAGACCCCAGATCTTTTCCGTATAGGTCTTGAAGAAGATCTCGTACAGGCGCTGTCCGAATCGGTTTGTAACCCATTGCTCGAAATTTTCCTCCACCGGATTCGGCCGGAGGTGGGCTTTCAGGTAGCTCAGGGCGATGTGAACGGCGTTGATCACCCCCACACCTCGCAAGGCGTTCAGGGGCTTGAGCGGATAATCGAAGTACGTCCCGTCGTAGTGGATCCGCGAGAGACGCGGGACTTCCATGAAGTCCTCGCCCAAGATCTCCTCCCACAAGTCCTGAACAGGGGCATGCTTGGTGAAAAAACGGTGACCCCCGATATCGAAGCGAAACTCCTTGTACCGCGCTGTGCGGGAGATTCCGCCCACAATGGTATCCTGCTCGAGGACGTTGACATCATAGCCCTTCTTGGCAAGAAGGTATGCGGCGGTCAGCCCGGCGGGACCGGCACCACAGACGATAACGTGGTCTCCGGCCCGGATAGGAACGACGCGGCGTGGACTTGGCTGGCGTTCTGGCATCGTGGTCCGATCAGGGTGGTGAACGGCCTTATGGCACGCAATGGCAAGATGCGGACCATCGTCAAACTACCATCTTCACGATGCTTCCGATATTGTGGTACATTTCAGTAACTATGAGTCGGCATCGGTGCCTGGCGCCCCTTCGGGAGGTCTCCCGGTATCGGAATCCATCTAGAGGGGCTCAGCTTGCCCGCTTTCATCTCGGTCGTGATCCCCACCTACAATCGCCCGCTGCAGCTGGAGGCGTGTCTGGGCGCTCTATCGGAGTCGAACTATCCTCGGGAGCGCTTCGAGGTGGTGGTCGTCGATGACGGAGGCACCGCTCCGCTGTCGGAGGTCATCGATACGCGGCGAAAGGTACTACAGATCCGCCTTTCTCGGCAGGAGCGGGCAGGACCGGCAGCGGCAAGAAACAGGGGTGCCGCCCTCGCTCGTGGCGACCTGCTGGTCTTCACGGATGACGACTGCCTCCCCGAGCCTGATTGGCTACCGGCTCTCGCGCGGCACGCGGAGGCGCGCCCCAGCCACCTCATCGGTGGCGCCACAATCAACGCACTGCCCGACAACCTCTTCTCCTCTGCCAGCCAGCACCTTGTTTCCTACCTGTACGAATACTCCACGAGCCGGGCTGGGAGCCAAGGATGGAGGGGATTCTTCACATCCAACAATCTTGCCGTCCCCGTCGCGGGCTTCGCCCAGATTGACGGGTTCGACGTGCGATTTCCGCTTGCCGCAGGGGAGGATCGGGACTTCTGTGATCGGTGGGTAGCGCAGGGACTTCCCATGTCGTTCGCCCCTGATGCCTGTATCAGGCACGCGCATCGGCTGGATCCCGCGTCCTTCCTACGTCAGCACTGGAATTATGGCCGCGGCGCCTTCCATTTCCATGAATCGCGTTCGCGCCGTGGTGCCGAGCCGGTGCGTCCTCAACCCCCCTCGTTCTACCTGAACCTGATTCGCTATCCCTACAGGAACGGGATTCAAGCGCGGGCCACCTTCGAGGCCGCGTTGCTTGCCGCGTCCCAGGGCGTTAATGCCCTGGGATACTTCTACGAGAAGCTCCGGAGGCATTGATCCAGGAGTGGGATTCTGGGTCTCGCTACCCTCCTCTCGCTGAGCTCGGGGTGGTCCGAGATTGGGATTCAGCCTCCCGCCACACCGCGGTCATAGATCCTGAGGAGCCTGAACTCTCACCGCCATGCGCCTCCGTCACGCAGCGATTCGCCATGCTCTCAGCCCTCTATGTGTGTCGACTCAGCCTCCCGGAAGATCCGACTCCACGCTGGGTTCAACCACTCAGCAGAATCCACGGCGTCATCTCGCCCAGCGATATCGAAGGGCCGCAATAGAAACGTGCCCCGTACCCAAGGGCTCCAGACAAATCGGCCTTCCCGGGGTCTTCACCTCCTTCATGTTCCCGCCTGAACCGCGGAGCCGGGATGGGGAAGGAATTTGGGGGATTCTGGAACAGCCACGGCAGAGCGCGGCTCAAAGATGCCACCCCTTCGACTCTTTGGCCAGAAGGCTTGAACCGTCAGGTTCAGGATCTTGACATGCAGACAGGGGGAGAATGCTCTTCCGCGGCCGGCACCACGGTCCCGGTTCCTACTGATACCCCTTCCGCCCCAGGACCACCGGCACGGTGAGTGCCATGATCTTGAGATCCTCCACCGCTGACCGTCGCTCCAGGTACTCCAGGTCGTACCCGACCTTTTGCTCCACGTCCCGGAACGTCTGGTCGTAGCCGTTGTTGATCTGGGCCCAGCCCGTGATGCCCGGGAGGACATGCTGGCGACGGTGGTAGTCCGAGATCTCGGAGCGAAGGTTCCGGAAGATTTCCGGCTGCTCCGGCCTGGGCCCCACCACGTTCATCTGGCCAAGGAGGACGTTCCAGAGCTGGGGAAGCTCGTCCAGGCGGAAGGCCCGGAGGACCCGCCCAACGGGAGTGATGCGGGGATCGTCCTTCTGGGCCCAGACCTGCTCCTGCTGCCCATGGTTCACGTACATCGTACGGAACTTGTACATGGAGAAGACCTTCCCCCCTGCATCCGGTCCCCGGCGATCCTGGGCGGCTCTGCTCCTGACCCTCCGGTCCCTGGTGCGCCGGCGCTGGTCCAGGCCCACCCGTTCCTGGGTGAAGAAGACTGGGCCGGGCGAGGAGAGCTTCACGGCCAAGGCGATGAGGATGAGAAAGGGAGAAAGGAGGGTGAGGGAAAGGGCGGCCACCGCCACATTCAAAACCCGGCGGGCCTTGTCCCTGGCCTCCCCCGCCAGCCGGGCATGCCAGGTAGGGCCCCGGGGCGGACTTTGGAAAGCCGACTGAGCGGTCCAGCGGGCCACGGGCGACCTCCAGCCCTGGACGAGTTCTCCTTCGGCTGGCAGGGAACCCGGGTTGTTGTGGCTGGACGGCACGGTTTGGATCTCATTTCGCTTTGAGGGCACACATCGGCTTACGTACGGGATCGCTGCAAGGTCCGTTCTTGTTTTCCGGGTAGTCATGGGACGGCGGCAAAGCATATGGGAGGCTGAGACTTAAGAGTGTCCCACCTGAGGGGTGCTCACCATCGGTTGGGGCCACTGTACAACGAGTGTCGTGGCCATGCAACAGGGGAGGGGAGGGGCTCCCCCGCCGGGACCGAGGGGCCTCCTCCGAGAATGGTTTGCGGCGGCAGGCGGTCAGGAGGCCCGATGCTCCTCGGAGGGAGAGAGCTCAAGCTCGAAATGGAACCGTGTGCCCCACCCGGGCTCCGTCTCGAACAACAGGTCCGATCCCATGCCCCGGAGGTACCGCCGGGCGATGCTCAGACCCAGGCCGCTCCCGGAAAAGAAGTACCCTCTCCGGTCCGGGGCCTTCTTGAAGGGCTGAAAGAGCGTCTCCTGGGCCTCCCGGGGGATGGCGCGCCCCGAGTCCCGCACGGAGAACTCCACCCGGTTCCGGTCCACCGTCCGGGCCGATACCTCCACGAACCCTTCCTCCGTGAACTTGATGGCGTTGGTGGTGAGGTTCAGGAGGACCCTGAAGAGGGCCAGGCGATGGCCCACCACCCTTTCGTGGAGGGAGGGGCTCATGCGGAGGTCGATTCCCTTCACCACCACCATGGGCTCCAGCATCTGCCGGAGCTCCTCGAAGAGGCCGCTGATGGAAAAGGGTCCCGGGGAGTCCTCGAAGACAAGGGAGCGCTCCTTCGCCAGGTCCATGAGGTCGGAAAACACCGACATCATCCCGAAGGCCGCACTCCAGATGAGGCCCAGCTGGGTCTTCTGCAGCTCCGTGAGCTCGCCGCTGTACCCGGCCCGGAGGGTCTCGGCCATGAAGGTGATGGAGGTGAGGGGGGACCGGAGGTCGTGGGCCACCTCCACCAGGAGCTCGAACCCGTCGGGATCCGTGAGGCGCCCTGTGAACTCCTGGGCCTCCCGGGGCAGGACCGCCGCCTGGAGGGACTCGATGGTACGGAGGGCGCCCAGGGCGTCCTCCGCCGTGGAACTCGTCTCGGCACCCCAGGGGCTCCGGAGGATCTCCAACCGGAGAGCCCGGAGAAGCCTCCGGACCAGGGGACGGTCCCGGGCCAGCTCCTCCACCGTCTCGGGAGGCCAGTTCGCCCGGTCACCATGAGCGGCGGCCACGGCGATGGCCTCAAGGAGACATCCTACCTCCTGGGGGGTGCGGTATGTGGAATCTTCCGGCCAGGACCGAAGGACGCCTTCGGCGGCCCGGGTGAGGACTTCGTCCCCGGAAGGGGTCTCGCCCTTCCCGTCATTGGGAGGGAGCTCCGGTGTGGAAGGGCCCCGCTCCGGGAATCCGGCGGCCTCGGTGGCGTCCGTCATTCCCGGATGTCCGCCAGGAGTTGGTCACGGGAGGTCCCGTGCCGGTCCATCATTCGGTAGAGGGTGGTGCGGTCCACCCCCGCCATGCGGGCGGCGTCGGAGATGTTTCCCCTGGACTCCCGGACGATGTGCTCCAGGTAGTCCTTCTCGAACCGGGTCAGGACCGTCTCACGGGCCGTGTGGTAATCCGCGTCCATGATGGACCGGTCTAGGACCAGACCCGAAGCCGAAGCCCGCCCGCACGATTCCTCGGAGATGAAGGGGATCTCCTCCGGCAGGATCTCCGAGCCTGGATTGGCCAGGACCACCAGATGTTCCACCACATTCCGGAGCTCCCTGACGTTTCCCCGCCACGCCCACTGCTGAAGGGAGGAGATGGCGGCACTGGAAAACGCTGGCAGAGGCTCCGTCGAGTCCCGGTGGCTATGCCAGAACTCCTCCAGGAAGCTTTCCGCCAGGATGGGGATGTCTCCCCGGCGCTCCGTCAGGGAGGGGATGTGAATGGGTACCACCCGGAGGCGGTAATGGAGGTCCCTCCTGAGACTCCCATTTCGAACCGCCTCCATGGGATCCACGTTCGTGGCGGCGATGAAACGGATATTCACCACGGCATCCACCTGGGTGCTACCCACCCTCCGGACGACGCCGTCCTGGATGACCCGGAGGATCTTGGCCTGAACGGACAGGGGCATGTCCGAGAGCTCGTCCAGGAAGAAGGTGCCGCCGTGGGCTACCTCCAGGAGGCCCCGCTTCACCTTTGTGGCCCCGGTGAAGGCTCCCTCCGTGTGGCCGAACATCTCCGACTCCAGGAGGGGCTCCGGCAATGCGGCGCAGTTCACCGCCACCAGGCTTCTGCTGCTCCGGCGGCTGTTCTCGTGGATGAAGTGGGCCAGGAGCTCCTTGCCGGTGCCGCTGTCACCGGTGATGAACACGGAGGCGTCGGTCCGGGCCACCTTCGCCGCCAACTCGATGACGTCCCGCATGCCCTTGGAGGCCCCCAGGATGGGGCGTCCCCCCACCTGGGGAGCCTTCTTCCCCCCGGGCTTCGCCTCCAGAAGGGGCGGGTGGCTCTCCCGGGCCACGGTAACGGCGTGGGCCGCCCGGCCCATGAGGACCTGGAGCTGGGCGGCGGAGAAGGGCTTGGGGAGGTAGTCCCAGGCTCCCGCCTGGAGGCCCTCCAGGCTGGTCTCCACCGAGGGATTCCCCGTCATGAGAATGACAAGGGAATCCGGCAGATGCTCCCGGGCCTCCGCCAGGATCTTCATCCCGCTGACCTGGCTCATGAAGAGATCCACCAGGAGAATGTCGTACTTCCGGCTCCGGATGAGGTTCACCGCCTCGTCACCCTTCCCGCAGAGTCCCACCTTGTACCCTTCGGTCCTGAGAAGGGAGCCGCAGCTCTCCCTGAGAGAGAACTCGTCGTCCACCACCAGGACCGAGATGGAGCTGCGCACGGAGGGGGCCAGGGCCAGGGGATCGGACCGGGGTTGGTGAGAGGTAGACGGGGGAGGAGAGGAGGTGTTCCTCTCCCGCTGCACATTGCTGCGTGGCGCCATGGTCGCCCCTGTCCTCGTTCGATGCACGCCGGCGGATGGAAGGAAAAAATTTGCACTCTGGACCCGGGGTTCGGCAAGGGGGGTGTGGTAGTCCGGCAACAACCCGCCCCACACCTGATGAGTCGGCGCAACGATCGGGGCGTGGCCGTCCCGCACCGGCGCTGGAACGATGACCCTGTCTTTGGGCCGGGAAGTCGATAATATTGAGATAAGCCCCATTGTCTCGACGCCGCCAGGCAAGTCCGTGGACCTGGCACTGTCGCTGCTGGGTAGAAGCAGGTTGATGTACGGCCGGTCATCCGGCCTCCTTCGTCGCAGGGGAGAGCGGTTCACCTTATGAGCAATCACGTCCCGGTGCCCCTTGAGTCCCGGCCCCCGGCCCGGCCGGAGGGCTTCGGACCCCATGAGCTGGACACCCCCTTCAACCTCAGGGGCGCCGAGGAAGGCGGGGGGTTCTCCCTGGCGCGCATCCTCCAGGCCTTGATGAGGCATTGGTGGATCATGGCTCTGGCGGGGGCGGTGGGGCTGGGAGCCGCGTTTGCCGTCTACAAGCGGGTGGCCCCCCAATACCAGGCGGAGGGTGCCATCTGGATCACCACCGAGAGCCGGGGAGGCCAGCTCACGGGTCCCATCCGGCAGGAGGGGCTCCTTGAGTCCCAGGCCTGGATCGAGCTCCTTACCTCCTACGCCGTCCTGGACCCGGTGGTGGTCCAGGAGCGCCTCTACCTGAGGCATTCCCCGGCGGACACCCTGCTCTTCCAGGGGTTCTCCCTGGGAGACCGGTTCCGCCCCGGGGAGTACCGGTTGGAGGTGGCTAGGGAGGGTGGATGGTACTCCCTCTCCACTGCCGAGAAGGTGGTCCTGGAGGAAGGCCGGCTGGGGGGGTCCGTGGGGGCCGACTTGGGCTTCCTCTGGGCTCCCGCTCCGGAAGCCCTTCCCCGGGACCGGGTGGTGGCGTTCTCGGTGGTGACCCCCCGGGACGCGGCCCGGGAGCTGGCACACCGGCTTACCACCCGCATGGACCGCCAGGGGAATTTCATCCGGCTCCAGCTTCGGGGTGGAAACCCCAGCCGCATCGCCGGGACCCTTAACGCCGTCATGGAGCGCCACGTGGAGGTGGCGGCGGAGCTGAAGCGAGGCCAGCTGGACGAGCTCACCACCATCCTCCAGGAGCAGCTCCAGACGGTGGAGGCCAACCTCCGGGCTGCAGAGATCGAACTTGAGCGGTACAAGGTCCAGACCATCACCCTCCCCTCGGAAGAGAGCTCCCCCATTGTCCCGGGGCTGGAGCAGACCCGCACTCCGGCCCTTGGAGAGTTCTTCCAGCTCAGGATGGCCCATGACCAGATGCAGCGGGACCGTCGCTGGCTGGAGGAGGCCCTGGCCCAGGCCCGGTCCGGGGAGGTGCGGGTGGAGGCCTTCGAGATGGTCCCCTCCGTCCGGGAGTCCTCCCAGCTCGTGGCCGCCCTGAACCAGCTGTCCCAGACCCGGGCCGAGCTCCGGGCCCTCCGGGAGCGGTACACCGACGAGTACGGGCCCGTGGCGGAGGTGATCCGGCGGGAACAGACGCTGGAGGGGGTCACCATCCCTGCCCTGGCCCAGTCTCTCCTGGACGGGTTGTTGGCCCGGGAGAACGACATGCAGGATCTCATCGATTCCCGGGCCACCGAGCTCTCCCAGATCCCCCCCCGGGTCATGGAAGAGGCCCGGCGCCAGCGGGAATACCGGATCGCCAACGATCTCTACGTGAACCTCACCCAGCGCTACGAGACGGCCCGCCTGGCCGCCGCCAGCAGCATTCCCGATATCAGGGTTCTGGATGCTGCGGTGGAACCCCGGCTAGCCCTCGGGGATCAGCGGACGCGGATGATGCTCATGGCCTTCGCCGGCGCCCTGGGCCTGGGCTTCCTCCTGATCCTCCTGCTGGACCGGTTCGACCCGAAGCTCCGGGACCCGGCGGAGATCGGGGAGCAGATCGGACTGGAGTTGCTGGGGACCATTCCCCGGTTTCGGAAGGGGACGGCGGTGGGCGGGGACAACTCCGAGGAGGTGCGGGAGGCCTTCCGGGAGCTGAGGATGAAGATCGAGTACGCCTCCGGGGCGGCCCGTCCCCTCCTGTTCTCCGTCACCAGTCCGTCGGCGGCCGAAGGGAAGACCTTCGTGGCGGCGAACCTGGCCAATGCCTTCGCGGACCTGGGTCGGAAGACGGTACTGGTGGACGGCGACACCCGGCGGGGTGACCTTCACCACATCGTGGACCGGGTCCGGAAGCCCGGCCTCACGGACTTCCTGGGCAACGGGGGTGGCGGGCAGGTGGTGCAGAACACCGACAATCCGAAGCTCCATTTTGTGGGGTGCGGCTCCCGGAGTCACTCCTCCCCCGAGCTGTTGAACTCCTCCAACATGCAGGCCTTCCTGGCGGGACTGAAGCGCCGCTACGAGGTCATCATCCTTGACGCCCCCCCTCTGGCTGCCGGAAGCGACGCCTTCATCCTGGGGGCCCACGCCGGCAACGTCCTCATGGTCCTGCGATCCGGGGCCACGAACAAGGATCTGGCCGCCGTGAAGATGGAGTCGTTCCTCAGGCTTCCGGTGCGGATCCTGGGGGCGGTCCTGAACGACTTCACTCCCCAGATGGGGCAGGGGTATTACCGCTACTACTCACACTACCTCCCGGGGTACGGGACCTCGGAGGAGAGGGAGCTGGAGGTGGAGGAAGAGGCGAAGGTGACGGGGGAGTGATTGACGGGGGAGTGAGTCAATTCTGCTGGATGGTGTGAACGGCCATGCGGTCCGGCCCGATCTGGGCCTTCCTGAGGGCCGACGTAGCGGGGCCCAGGAGATCCGTGAGTCCCAGGGGCTCACGGGAAGACCGCCTCACGGAGTAGACTCCCGCCCGGATCTGGGCTTCGGCAAGGATCTCGTCCAGGGCGTCCAGGATTCTCCGGGCCAGGACGGAAGCTCCCGCGTCGTCGGTGCTGGGAGCCACCACGATGAACTCCCGGTCCCGTACCCGACCCACGGCGTCCGATACCCGGCAGATCTCCAGGAGGGTCTTCACCACCCTGCTGTCCACGTCGTTTGCGGAACCGGCGCCGGCCTCGGATCCCTCCCCCTTCAGGGGCTCCCCCAGGACCAGGCAGGACATGGGGCGCTCGTAGCGCCGGGATTCCGCCACGATCTCCCGGACCCTCTTGCTGAGGCCCTCGAAGTTGTAGGTGCCTGTGAGCTGGTCCACCAGACTGGTTTCCCGCGCCTGGTCCCCTTCCATCTTGGCCCGGGTCCACGTGGAGACCCTGAGGGACAGCTCTTCGGCGTCGAAGGGGGAGGTGAAGACCTCCCAGGCCCCTTCCCGGAGAGCCGCCAGCCGCTCGGAGTGGGTGACCGTGCCGCTGGTGATGATGGCCATGGGGGTGACGGAGCCAACGGCCCGGAGCTCCTTGAGCTGGCGGATGACGTCGCTCCCGCTCATGTCCGGGAGGTGGAGATCCACGAGGACAAGGTCTGGATCGACCTTCCTGGCCACCTCGAGTCCCTGGCGGCCGGTATAGGTCTTGAACACCGCGAAATTGGCCGCCTTGAGGATGCTCTCGATGGAACGGGCCGTCCACTCCTGGTCTTCGATCAACAGCACCGTTGGTGACGTCACTCTCTGCTCCGGTGAGTGGTCATTGCCTCTCGGGAAATCTTCGGCAAGAAGCGTGCTCCATCGGCGAGGCGCTGAATGTTGAGAGCCCCCAGGGCCCTCCGGTCCCATGGATTCCTGGAAGTGTATCGTCTCGGCAACAAACTGCAGCAGCCAGGCACCAAAACTCGGGATCTGCCCGGATGGGAGCCCGGTGGATGATGGTTCGTCCTGGCGGTTTCCGCAAGCGTTTTGTGACGGCGCGGACGCTGCGCTCCGGGTCCGGCCCTTGCAGGTTCATGGGCTCGGATCCATCGTTTGGTAGGGGGTTGAGGCCCGAAAGCTCGGGCCGGGACCCGGACGGCGCCGGTGCCCCGGCCGGCCCGACACACTTCCCGGCAGGGTGAGATGAGATACAAGGTCTTGTGGTTCCTGGTGTTCCTATTCCTTCCCCTCCACGTGGGGGCCCAGACCCGGGTTGCCCTCACCAGCAGCGGCGGCTCCCGCCTTCTGGTGAGCCGGGCCGAGCTCCTGGAGGCCATCGATTGGCACCGGACCCTTCTGGAATCGAATCATGCGGACCGGGCCGTGCGGCAGCAGGCCGTGGAGGCCATCCAATACATCGAGATGCGGCTGGAGGAGGGTGACTTCAGGCCCGGAGACCAGATCGCCCTTTACGTGGACGGCCACAGGGATTTTCCCGACACCCTGGTGGTGGAGCACGGCCCCTCCGTCCTCCTCCCCAACGCCGGGGTGGTGTCTCTAAGGGGAGTTCTACGCTCGGAGCTCCAGGATCACCTCACCGCCGAGGTTGCCCGATTTCTGAGGGATCCTGTGGTGCGGGTGTGGCCCACCATCCGTATCACGGTGCAGGGGACCGTGGGCCGCCCGGGCTTCTACACCTTCCCCGCCAGCCTACCCCTGGGGGACGCCATCATGCAGGCCGGAGGGCCCGGCAGCAACGCCAACATGAAGAGGATCACCGTTCGGCGGGAGACGGACACCGTGCTGGACGGAGACGAAGTGGAGCTGGCCATCGCCCAGGGGCGCTCGTTCGACCAGCTGGGGCTCCGCCCCGGCGACCAGATCAACGTTCCCGCCAAGGCAGACGTTTGGCGCTACGTCCTTCGTTGGGGTGTTCCGCTGGCCAGCGTCCTTCTGCTCGGTATCCGCATCGGCGGGGGGTACTGACGGACCCTACCCTTGCACTGTGGCATCAAGCACCACCACCAGGTGGCCGGGCTTCCCCTCACCGTCACGAATGAGCACGGCCGTGGTCCGGGCCCAGAATGGACCTCCGTCCTGGCCCAGGAACCTTCGCTCCGCATCCAGGTGGGTCCTATCTCCACGGGACAGGCCCTCCAGCTCCCGCAGGAATGGGGACCGATCCTGCTCGTCCAGCAGCTCTGCCAGAAGGTGGCCCTCCATGGGGTCTCCGCGGAAGGAGAACGTGTGGGCGAAAGCCGGGTTGGTCGCGATGATTCGCCCCTCCAGGTCCAGCAAGGCGATGCCCGAGGCAGAGTCATCAACTACCGCACGGAACGCCCCATCATCTTCCAGGGGAGCTGCCGTTGCGGCCTGTGCTTCCGTGGCGTCCTCCAGGGTTCCTTCCACATAGAGAAGCTCGCCCTTCTCGTTCCGATGGAGGCGCGCGGTGTTCCTCACCCGGAACGGCACACCATCGGGGCGCCTGAGGGAGCTCTCGAACCCCCGGACCACCCCGTACTGCTCCAGAAGGCTCCAGAACCGCTCCCGGTCGTCGGGGTGCACGAAGAAGTCCCTGGAATAGCGATGCTCCAGTGCTTCCCTTTCCGGATACCCCAGGATGCGGACGAGGGCCGGGTTCGCGTCCATGAACGTCCCGTCCGGAGCGTTTCGGTAGAGGCCCACCGGAAGGTGCTCGAACATGCTCCGGTGGCGCTCCTCGCTCTCCCGGAGGGCTCTTGCGCTCCGGGTCCTCTCCATGGCGTGCCGGATGGACCGCTCTAGAGCCGCAGGATCGATGAGCCCCTTCACCAGGTAGTCGGCGGCCCCTGCTTCCAGGGCCTTCATGTCCACTTCCCGACTCCCCCGGCCGGTGAGCATGATGAGGGGGGCCGAAATCCCTCGCCGCTGCGCCTCCCTCAGGAGGTCCAATCCAGTGCGGTCCTCCAGGAAGTAGTCCACGAAGTAGACGTCGTGCTCTCCCTTTTCGAAGGCGTCCAGGGCTTCCTCGTAGGTGGCCACCCAATCCACCTTGAACTGGCCATGCTCCGCTTGGGAGAGCATGACCCGGATCATCTCGAGGTCCCCCTGATCGTCGTCTACCAGAAGGACTCTTGTCGTTGTCGGTTGCACGGGTTCTCCCGGTTTAAGGTCTTCATCAAGAATAGGCCCCTGGGGGCAGGGGGCTCAAGAAGCTTCTCACTCACCGTCCGGCGGCGGAGGCTTTCGGAGGGTCTTCGCCCGACTTCGGCGTTTCTTGTCCTGGAGCCGCTTCTCCTTCTCCCCCGGTGGGACCCGAGTGCGGACCCTTGGGGGTGAGCGGCGGTTTCGTCTTTCGAGCCGCTCCCGCAGGCGGTGAAGGGCGATGGCCTTGTTCCGGTGCTGGCTCCTCTCCTCCCGGCTGGTGACCACCACCCCTGTGGGAAGGTGGACCAGGCGGACCCCGCTTTCGGTTCGGTTCTGGTGCTGGCCCCCCTTGCCGCCGGCCATGAAGGTTTCCACCCGGCACTGGGAGAGGAGCTCCTCGTCGGTCTCCGGGATGGGGAAGGGATCCGGAAGGGAGGGTTCGTCCATCATGGTACCAAGATGGGGACTCCAGGCGGAAACGCCATGGCGTTGGCATTCCGATTGCAGGTGCGATTCGCAAGACCTAAACTACGGCGGCAATCCATCGTTCCCCCTCGCCAGCACCTTCGCTGTCCTGGGGCTAGTCCTCTACTTTGTCCTGGTGGCCCTCCCCGCGGAGCCCACCGAAGGCCCGGACACCACGGACGCCGCCGAGGCACCGGACACCACGGACGCCGCCGAGGTCCAGGACACCACCGAGACCGCTGAGCTCACCGGAGGGCCGCCGTCCTGACCGGCCGGTGCAAGCCGGGGGCCCGCACCCGCCTTGCCGGTATGGCAAACCCTCACCGCAGGCCGTTATCTTAAAGAATTCAAGTCCCCACGGGGGATCCGGGGCCGCTGTCGTGCAGGAGCCGTCGGCCTGCCTCCCGGAGCCGGCCCGCCACGCCGGATTCGCGGACCTACCACCCGGAGACGGAGCCGCACTCTCCAGAACGGAGACCCATGCTTTTCGAACGGATGGAGCAGAACCCCGGAACCCGGTTCCTCTTCATCATGGCCATGGTGGTGGTGGTGGTGGGGGGGCTCAGGGTTGGCGCTCCCATCCTTCTGCCTTTCGCCCTGGCCCTCTTCCTGGCGGTCCTTACCCTTCCTGTCGTGGTGTTCCTTCAGAAGCTCAGGGTCCCGGCCCCCCTGGCCATCTTCCTGGCGGTCATGGTGGACCTGGCCATCTTCGGCCTTATCGTCCTCCTGGCCAGCCAGTCCATCGCCGACTTCCAGGACCGCCTCCCCCGTTACGCGGACCGCCTCACGGACCTCTGGCGGGTGTGGATCCTGAGCCTTCAGACCATGGAGGTTCCGGGGGCGGTGAACCTGGCCAGCTACCTCACCACCGAGGCCTTCGCCTTCCGGCCGGACCAGATCGTGGGGTGGGTCCAGGGGACCGTGGCCCGGGCCTTCGGACTGGCCTCCTTCACCTTTTTGGTGTTCCTCATCCTGGTCTTCACCCTGGCGGAGGCCACCGTCTTCCCGGCCAAGTTCCGGGCCATCCTGGGTCGGGAGAAGGGGCACTCCAGCCGCCTCACCAAGATCGTCTCGGAGGTGCAGGAGTACCTGGTGATCAAGACCTTCGTCAGCCTGGCCACCGGGATTCTCCTGGGATCCTGGTGCTGGGTCATGGGGCTGGACTACCCGGTTCTCCTGGGTATCGTTGCCTTCCTCCTGAACTACGTCCCCACCATCGGCTCCATCATCGCCGGGGTTCCGGCAGTCCTCCTTGGGCTGATCCTCTACAGCCCGGGTACGGCCTTGATCGTGGGCCTGGGCTACCTGGCGGTGAACCTCATCTTCGGCAACCTCATCGAGCCCAACCTCATGGGTCGGCGCCTGGGCCTCTCCACCCTGGTGGTGATCCTCTCCCTGATCTTCTGGGGGTGGGTATGGGGCCCCGTGGGGGCCCTCCTGGCGGTGCCCCTCACCATGGTGGTGAAGATCATGCTGGAGAATACGTCCGACCTGAGGTGGGCGGCGGTGCTGCTGGACAAGGCCCCCCCGGACGACCTCCTGGCCGCCTCTCTCACGGAGGCGGACGAGTAGGAGCAGAACCGCCGGCCCGGCCAGGGGCCGAACCGGCGGCGCCCCCATGGACCTGACCCGGGGCGGATGACCGTCTTGTGGGGGGCCGGAGGCCGGCGGGCACTCCCCGGCGCCCAGCCTCGCCCGGCCTCGCCCGCCCTCGCCCGCTTCGCCCTACCGCCCCTCCTCCTTATCACCCACCAGATCCAGCCCCAGCTCCCGCCCCTTCACCACCGCCGGCACCCCGTCCGCCATCCACACGGGCATGGGGGCCCCCAGGAGGTAGTGGTCGAAGAACTGCTGCATGCGGATGGTCCAGTCCTTCTGGTTCGGGGCCCTCCGGAGCCCGTGGGCCTCGCCGTTGTAGTTGAAGAGCCACACGGGCTTCTCCAGCCGCCTCATGGCCATGTACATCTCGATGCCCTGGTACCACGGCACCGCGTCGTCCTGGTCGTTGTGGAGCATGAGGAGAGGGGTGGTGATCTTGTCCGCCTCGAAAATGGGGGAGTTGTTGATGTAGCGGAGCGTCTCCTCCCACAGGGTCCCGCCGATGCGGCTCTGGGTGCGCTCGTACTGGAACTGCCGGCTCATGCCGGTGCCCCAGCGGATGCCCCCATAGGCGCTGATCATGTTGGACACCGGGGCCCCGGCCTCGGCGGCGGCGAAGATATGGGAGCGGGTGATCATGTGGGCGATCTGGTAGCCGCCCCAGGAGTGCCCCTGGACCCCGATGCGGTCTTTGTCCACGAACCCCATGTCCACCAGCTTCAGGACCCCGGGCACCACGGCGTTGATGGCGCTCTCGCCCGGGTACCCGATCTTGTAGGGGATGTCCGGGATGAAGAACACGTACCCCCGGCTCACGTAGAAGCTGGGGCTCACGGAGGTCCCGGCGCTGGGGCTACGGTAGCGGAAGAGGCCGTCGGAGCTCCGCTCGTAGAAGTAGACCATGAGGGGATACTTCTTGCCGGGGTCGAACCCTTCGGGCTTGATGAGAATGCCCTCAAGGGGGATCCCGTCGGCGGACACCCACTCCATGAGCTCCGCCTCACCCCACACGTACTGGGCCTGCTGGGGGTTGGCGGTGGTGATCTTCTCCATGTTCCGGAAGTCCCGGTCCGAGATCCAGAGGTCCGGGAACTCCTGGAAGCTTTGCCGGGTGAGAACGTAGACCTCGGCGTCGTCGGCCTTGGTGGGGGAGCCGAAGGAATACTCCCCCATGATGAGGCGCCGGGGCTCCCGGTTCCCGTCGAAGCGGTCCCGGTAGAACCCCCCATGCTTGGTGCCGTGGTGGAAGGCCGAGAGGAGGACCTCCTCACTGGGATCCCGGCCCTCCTGGACGCCCCCGCCAAAGCCTCTCCCGAAGCCCGGGGAGTCCAGGTTCACGATGCGGAAGGTGATGTCGTTGGCTCGGCCCACCCCTTCCGTGAGGTTCCGTGGAGCCGTGCGGCCCGTGGGGTCCACGCTCCAGATGTCGTAGCGGTCCCGCACCAGGAAGGCTGCGTCCCCCTCCAACCACCCCTCGGTGCCGTAGGAGCCCGGGGGCTGGGGGGTGTCGCTGAGCTCGTTGTGCACGGGGTGGGGAAGGGCCGCCGTGACGTTCCTGATCTCCCGGGTGGCCACGTCCATCATCATCCAGTGCCGTGCGTCGCCGTCCCACCAGGTGAGGTAGCGGCCTTCCGGGGAGAAGGAGGCCCGGCCTCCCCGGAGCATCTCCAGGACCATCTCCGCCTCCCCCGTGGCCACGTCCATGAGGTACACGTCGCCATAGGTGCCGTCGTAGGAGACCATGGGTCCGTAGTGGGCGGTGGCGGACCCCACCGCCAGGGTTCCCTCACCCCTCCGGGAGACCGTCACGTCGGGAATGGCCTCCGTGGCCAGCTGCACCAACCGGAAGTCGGAGGTGGAGGCGTAGGCCATGTAGGTGCGGTTCCGTTCCCGGTTGGCCTGCACCAGCTGCATGGGCTGGATGAGGGGGTCGTGCCAGCTCCAGATGTCCACCGTCACCCTCAGGCTCGCCGGGAGGGTGTCGGTGGGGGGAGGGGCCGGCCGGGGGGCGGTGCCGAAGAAGAGGCGGGTGCCCTCGGGGGAGAAGGAGACGTTGCCCCCTTCCGCCACCCACCAGGCCTCCGGGATCCCCTGGTAGCCCTGGGCCGCCACGGCCCTGGCCACCCCGGCCCCCAGGACGCCGTGGAAGAGGGTGAAGGTGGGCTCGTCAGCGGCCCAGTCGTCCCGGTTGGTGACGAAGGCCACCTGCCGGGAGTCGTCCGCCAGGGTGAGCTGGGCGTACTTGCCTTCGCCGGACAGGACGGGCTGGACCTCCCCGGTGGCGGTCCAGACGGCGTAGACGCCGTCGGCGCTCCCGTCCCGGTTGGAGGCGGCGTAGACCAGCCACTGGCCGTCGTTGGTGAAGGCGTAGGCCGTCACGTCCTGGAAGGTGGTCTCCTGGCCCGTCTCCAGGTTCCGGAGGACCAGGGGGTAGTCCTCGTCCTTGCGGCGGTTGGCTGGGCGTTCCTGCCCTTCCTGGGGCTCCTGCTGCTGGCCGGCCTGGGGGGCGCCGGGCCGGGCCCCACCCCGCCCTCCCCGGGCGCCGGGCTCCGTGGCGGTGGGTTGGGCCGGCCGTTCAGGGGCTGCTGCCGTGTCCGTGGCGGTGGTGTCCGCCCGGGGGCGCCCTTCCAGGAGGTAGGCCAGGTAGGGCCCCGCCTCCTCCGGGATCCGCCACGACCTCACGGGCCCCGAACGGAAGTGGTCCTGGGCCAGGGTGCCATCCGGGCCCACGGCCGCCGAGATCCGCACCGCCCCCACCGAGTCCCTGGGTAGGTCGGCGGCCCTCCGCCCAGCCCGCTCCAGGGAGTCCACCACGGCGTGCATGGGGCGGATGGCGAAGACCAGGAAGCGGCCGTCGGGGGTGATGCGGGGCGACGAGCCCCGCTCCACGGCGGCGGCCCTGACGTCCCGGCCTCCCACCGAGCGGAGGGTGAGGACGCCGTCTCCCACCCGGGGGGAGATGACGTAGGTGATCCAGCGGCCGTCGGGGGTGAGGGCCTGGGAGCTCACGGAGCTCCATATGTCGTAGGCGTCGTGGTCCAGGGGCTTCTTCCCGGCGGGCTGGGCCGAAAGGAGGGCCGGCGAGGCCAGGAGGAGGAGCCCCAGGACGGCGAGGCGGCGAAGCGGTGGAAGAAGTTCCATGGTGGGACCCGGTGGCTGAAGGTACGGTTCCGGGACCCCGGGCCCCGGACGACGGCGGGGACATGATCGGTGCTGGGGCCCCCCTGGGCAACTGGCGTCCCCCACTCCATCCTTGCCAGAGCCCCTTTCATCCGGAATATTGCCCCGGTTCTCGGCTCCCGCCCCGGGGCCTTCACCCTTCGCAGCCAGGAGTCCGGTATGGCGCAGATGTCGCAGGCCTCCGTGGGTCCCCAGGAGACGAGGTTTTTCGGCCATCCTCGCGGCCTGGCCACCCTCTTCTTCACGGAGATGTGGGAGAGGTTCACCTATTACGGGATGAGGGGGATCCTCATTCTGTTCATGGTGGACGCCATCGAGTCGGGGGGGCTGGGGATGGACGTGCCCAAGGCCGCCGCCATTTACGGTCTCTACACGGCGGGGGTCTACCTGTTGGCCCTTCCCGGGGGGTGGTTCGCAGACCGGCTGGTGGGCTCCCGGCAGGCCGTGTTCCAGGGAGGCATCCTCATCGCCATGGGGCAGTTCACCCTGGCCCTGGCGGCCAACACCGTGGGCGGGTTCTACCTGGGGCTCGTCCTCATCATCCTGGGGACGGGGCTCCTGAAGCCCAACGTGTCCGCCATCGTGGGGGATCTCTATCCCGAAGGCGGGGCCAGGAGGGACGCCGGGTTCTCCATCTTCTACATGGGGATCAACATCGGCGCCTTCGTGGGCCCCCTCATCTGCGGGTACCTGGGTGAGAACATCGCCTGGAAGTGGGGCTTCTTCGCGGCGGGAGCCGGGATGCTCCTGGGCCTTATCCAGTACAAGATCGGTGCGGGCCTCACGGGGATGGGCGAGGCGCCCCAGATCGAGAAGGGGGAGCGGAGGCAGGTCATCCAGAACCTGAGTCTCGGGGTCCTGGGGGCTTTGGTCCTGGGCATTCTCGTGTTCTGGCTCCAGATGAGCGGGATCACCAGCATCTCCCTGCAGCAGGCCGCCGGGACCACGGGCGTGGTCATCGTGAGCCTGGCCATCCTCTACTTCGCCTACCACCTGATCTTCGGGCCCTGGAGCACCGTTGAGAAGAAGCGCCTGGTGGTGGTGTTCTTCCTCTTCATCGGGGCGGCACTCTTCTGGTCGGGGTTCGAGCAGGCCGGATCCTCCCTGAACCTCTTCGCGGCGGAGCTCACCAACCGGGTGGTGTTCGGATGGGAGGCCCCGGCCAGCTGGCTCCAGTCGGTGAACCCCATCTTCATCATCATCTTCGCCCCGGTCTTCGCCTGGCTATGGGTGGCCCTGGGCCGCCACAACCCCTCCATCCCGGTGAAGTTCGGCATCGGGCTGTTGCTCCTGGGGGTGGCCTTCCTGGTGATGGCGTGGGCCTCGGTGTACGCGTCTCCCACCCAGGGGGTGAGCCCCGCCTGGCTGGTGGTGACCTACTTCTTCTTCACCACCGGTGAGCTCTGCCTGAGCCCCGTGGGCCTGTCCAGCATCACCAAGCTGTCCCCCAGGCCCCTGGTGGGGCAGATGATGGGGATCTGGTTCATGGGGGCCGCCCTTGGCAACCTCATCGCCGGTCTGGTGGCGGGGCAGATGGCCACCCTTCCGCTGGTGCAGCTGTTCGGCACCGTGGCGGCCATCGTCCTGGGCTCCGGGTTGCTGTTCATCCTCTTCAAGGGGCCCATCAACAAGCTGTCGCCGGGGGTGGAGTAGGGAGAGGGTGCCACGACGGGCGGGCGGCGGCGGCCGGCGAGGCAGGGGAGGCCGGTCCTCCGGCCGCTGCCGTTGGACGGCGCCGGGGGGCCATGTGGGCCGCTGCCGGCTGCAGGCGGCGGCCGGCGGGCTAGCGTTTACCGGGCGGGCCCGGGCCTCAGGCCCCCAGCCGCCCTGCCAGGAACCGGCCGGCCTCCGCCTCCGCCCAGAAGCGGGGCCGGCCCGGGGCCGTGCCGGACACGAACCCCACGTGCCCCCCGCGGCGGACGAAGGCCGTGGTGAGGGCGGGGTTCCGGTCCTGGATGCCGTGGGGGATTGAGGCCGGGGGGAGGAAGGGGTCGTCGTGGGCGTGGACCAGGAGGGTGGGGACCCGGATGCCCTCCAGGTACCGGCCGGAGGAGGAGCGGCGGTAGTAGTCCGTGGCGTCCCTGAACCCGTGGAGCGGCGCCGTGGCCCGCTCGTCGAACTCCCGGATGGTTCGGGCCCCGTAGACCGCCTCCAGGTCCAGGAGGGGGGCCAGGAGGTGTTCCTTGGCCCGGACCTTCCCCTTCAGGGAGTCCACGAAATACCGGCTGTAGCGGGGTCCCAGGGGGCCTCGCTCCAGGTAGGTTGCTCCGGCGTCCAGGTCGTAGGGGACGGAGATGGCCACGGCGGCCCGAAGGAGCCCGAGCCCCCCGTCCTCCCGCTCCCCCATGAGCTTCAGGAGGACGTTCCCCCCCAGGGAGAACCCCAGGGCCCCCAGGGGGCGACCGGGCCACCGCTCCCGGAGGATCCGGAGGACCAGTTCCGGGTCCCCCGTCTCCCCGGAGTGGTACATGCGGGGGACCCGGTTGGGCTCCCCGGAGCAGGAGCGGAAGTTGAGGCAGGCGGAGGCCAGGCCCTGTGCGGCCAGGGCCGCCATGGTGTGGAGGACGTAGGGCCGCCGGGAGAACCCTTCCAGGCCGTGGAGGATGAGGACCAGGGGTTGGCGGGGGTCCGGGTCCGGACCGAAGTCCAGGTCCAGGGGGCCGCCGTCCCGGGGCCCGGAGCCGGATCTCCCATCCGCCAGGCCGCCCTCGCTGGGGCCAGGACCGAAGTCCAGGTCCAGGAAGTCACCGTCAGGGGTGTCCAGGCGGTGCCGCCGGAGGGGGAGGGAAGGGGGGCTCCGGAGGTACTTGCCCCCCAGGGTCTGGAGGTGCCCACCCGGGAGCCACCAGGCCGGCCGGAAGGGCGTGGGGATGAAGGGGTGGGTCATGCGGGTCCGCTCGTCATGGGGCCGGCGCCGGGGGTTCGCCGCCGGGATGGGCCGGGGCTTCGGCGTCGGGAGGAAGCAGGCCCGGAGCGCCCATCCAGGGGGGCGAGAGGGCGGCGATCTCCTGGTAGACGGGGCACCTGGGGTCGTGGGCCCCAGGCAGATACCCGGTGCTCACCAGGAACTCCCGGGTGATCTCCCCCCCGGTGAACCGGAAGGTCTTCTTGAAGAGGCGAACCCAGTCCTGGAGGCTTCGAGGGTGATGATGGTCCAGCCACGCCGCGAACGATCCGTGGGATTCCTGGATCTCCAGGATGCGGGCGGCGTTGGAGATGGCGGCCTCCACCTTCAGGCGGTTCCTCACGATGCCCGCATCCGAGAGGAGACGCTCCCGGTCTTGCTCCCCGAAACGCGCCACATCCCCCACCCGGAAGCCGGCGTAGGCCTTTCGGAACGCGTCCCTCTTCTTCAGGATGGTGAGCCAGGACAGGCCCGCCTGGTTGATCTCCAGGACCAGCCGCTCGAAGAGGAGGTCGTCATCCTGGAGGGGGAAGCCGTACTCCCGGTCGTGGTAGGGACCGTGCCAGGGATGGCCCGCCGAGGCTCCGCAGTAGCCGGGAAGGGGTTCGGATTCGTGCATGGGAAGAAGATAGGCAGGCATTGGGGTCAGGCGAAGGTGCGGGGGCTCCGGGCCGCCACGCCGCATCCGTGTGCCGGCAGCGGCGTCCGGCCCGGTGGGCGTACCTGGCTGGCCCCTGGCTGGCGCGCCTTGGAGTGGGGCGTCCACCGCGCCCCGGGGCCCGCACTCCCATGACCCCCTCCTCCTCCCCCACCCCCCTGATCCCACCGGGCGTGGCCCTGGCGGGGGCCGTCGTGGCGGTGTCCTTCGCCGGGCCCCTGGTGCGGTTCTCTTCGGCGGAGGCCCTGGTGATCTCCGCCTGGCGCCTCCTCTTCTCCGTGGCCCTCATCGCCCTCATCCTCCTGGCCCGGCGGAGCCTCACGGCGGGAGTCCGCATCAGCGCCCGGGACTGGGTCCTGGGGATGGCGGCGGGGGTCCTCCTGGCGGGGCACTTCTGGGCCTGGATCGCCTCCATCCAGCTCACCACCATCGCCAGCTCCGTGGTCCTGGTGAGCACGGCGCCCCTCTTCGTGGCGGCCTTCTCCGTGGCCTTCCTGGGGGAGCGCCCCGCCGGCCGCCAGTGGCTGGGGATCGGGGTGGCGGTGGCCGGAGCCGCCGTCATCGGCTGGGGAGGGCTCCGGGCGGGTGGTACGGCCCTCCTTGGGAATGCCCTGGCCCTGTCCGCCGCCGTCATGGCGGCGGGCTACTTCACCATCGGACGGAGCCTCCGGCAGAAGCTGGACCTCTGGGCCTACACCGGAGTGGTGTACGGGGCGGCGGCGGGGGTCCTGACGGTGGCGGTCCTGGCGTCGCCGGGGGTGCCCCTCACGGGCTATCCCCGCCAGGACTGGCTGGTGTTCCTGGCCCTGGCGGCGGTGCCCATGATGCTGGGCCACACGGGGATCAACTACGCCCTCCGGTACCTGCCGGCCTACGTGGCGAACCTGGCGGCCCTGGGGGAGCCCGTGGGGGCCACCCTCATCGCCTGGTTCCTCCCCGCCATCCGGGAGGTCCCTTCCCCCCAGACCCTCCTGGGTGGCGCCCTCATCCTGGGGGGGATCGCCCTGGGGACCCTGGGGTTCGGGGGTCGGGGCGGGGGCGCAGATCGGGCCGGGGACGGTGCTGGGCGTGGGGACGAGGCACGGCCCGGCCACGAGGCCCTGGCGGACCCCATGGCCCGGGGCGTCGACAGCCACGAGGGCCAGGGATGACCCCTCCCGCCGCCGTGAGGGTCCCCTTCTCCCCCGGGCTCCGCTACGCCGCCGCCGGGGCCCTTTCCTTCGCCTTCATGACGGCCCTGGCGAAGCTGGCGGGATCGCGGATTCCCATACAGGAGATCATCCTCATCCGGGGCCTGGTGTTCGGAGGGTTGACCCTCCTTCTCCTCCGGAGGAAGGGGATCAGCCCCTGGGGTCGGGAGCGGCCCCTCCTCTTCCTCCGGGGCCTCCTGGGCTACCTGGCCCTCACCTGCTTCCTCTATGCCGTCATGCACCTCCCCCTGGCGGACATCACCACCCTCCACTTCACCAACCCGGTCTTCGGGGCCATCCTGGCGGCGGTGGTCCTGGGGGAATTCCTCCGGAAGGCGGAAGGGGCCCTGGTCCTCCTCTCCCTGGTGGGGGTGGTGATGGTGGCTCGCCCGGAGTTCCTGTTTGGCGAAGGCTCTGCGCTGCCGCCCCTGGCCGTGGGGGTGGCCCTCCTTGGGGCGGTCCTCACCGCCGGGGCCTACGTCACGGTGCGGCGCCTCACCCGGAGCAACGACCCCCTGGTCATCGTCTTCTACTTCGCCTTCCTCTCGGTGGTGGGCTCCATCCCCTTCAACGTGGTGGGGTTCGTTGCCCCCACGGCCTGGGAGTGGCTCATGCTAGTGGCCATGGGGGTGGCTACGCTGGGAGGGCAGGTGTTCCTCACCCAAGCCCTCCGGCTGGAGAAGGCAGTGCGGGTCATGGGGGTGGGGTACCTCCAGATCGTGTTCGCCGCCGTCCTGGGGTTCTCCCTCTTCGGGGAGGTGCCGGACGCGTGGTCCGTGGCGGGGGCCGCCGTCATCATCGCCTCCACCCTCCTCATGGCCCGCCTCCGGCCCGTGCCTGCGGCGGCGGGGAGGTGAGGGGGTGCTCCCTCCGCTCCTAGCTGAAGCTCAGCCGCCAGTGTCGTATCATTTATGACATGAGAGCTACCGTCGAAGCCCTCCAGGAGACCGTGGTCCCCATTCTTCGGGACTTCGGCGTCGTGCGTGCCGGTGTTTTCGGCTCCCGAGCCCGTGCTCAGGCCGGACCCGATAGTCTTCTCGATCTTCTGGTAGAGTTCGAGAAGGATCGATCCTTGCTCGATCTGGTGGGTCTCGAGTTGGAGCTTTCGGACCGCCTGGGGCTCAAGCCACATGTGGTCACGTACCAATCCCTCCATCCCCTTCTCAGGGATCGTATCCTCTCCGATGAGGTCGGGATCCTGTTGTAGAGACCTCCCCGAGCTCAGGAGGCGCGTGGCCGAGATACTCAGCGACCTGGGCGCTGGAGACCGGGGCTGAAGGGGCGGCTTCTGGCCGAGGCTGGCTGACAGGCCCAAAGGCCTGGTCGACTCTCATTACCTCACCTCCTGCGGGACCTCCACCACTCGGTACGCTCGAAGATGCGCCGTCGGGCTGCTGCGGCGAGTCGAATGTCGTAATGGTCGCGAGCTGGCGGAA
>Ga0209498_1000058_pt1 | contig 59087 bp, 122 predicted proteins | sample WalLakDeSediment_FD_184131 | JGI IMG/M metagenome (GOLD analysis project Ga0209498, IMG submission 184131) | Lake sediment microbial communities from Walker lake, Nevada to study Microbial Dark Matter (Phase II) - Walker Lake 11/02/13 Deep... | ecosystem: Environmental > Aquatic > Freshwater >... | reverse complement strand
AAAGTTTTAAGTTTTTTCTTTTAACAATTTTATTAATAGCTTTAACTATTGGAAGTTTTTATGTTACTATTGAAAGTTGGACTTTTTTAGAATTAGGTGATATTGAAGGTAATTTAAAAGAAGATTTTGAAAGTGATTTAGAAGTTTATCATTTATTAATATGTCCTATATTAATCTTTAATGCTATCTTAATTGGATTAACTTTGTTTAGTTTAATTTCAATGTTTAAAAGGTTAAGTTTTGATAAAAGTTTAGTTTGGGGATTAGGTAGACTATTATTAGGATGGTTAGTTTTTATATTAGTTTTTGTATTTATTATTGGATTTATTGAGGGATTAATTTTAGGATTGATTGGGGGATTAGTGATAGGATTATTTCGTGGATTACTTGAAATAAAATATGAAAATTGAAGAATTAAATAAATTAACAAGAGAAGAACTGGAAAAAAGAGTTAAATGGTATGATAAAAATTATGGTCCATACTATGAAACAAGAGGTTTGCATAATTGGAAAAATTTATTCAGGAAACCAACAAACTATGAATGGTTAATTTTAGTAATTATAATTTTGATTATTTTTGCTGGTTTTGCTTATAATTCAGACATTAAAACTTGTAGAGAAACTCTTGAAAATATTCCTGAAGAAGTTTGTGAAGCATGTATCTTTTTTCAGGAAAATCTAAATAAACATAAAGGTGATGCTTTAGAAGAATTTAATTATAGTTTAATTTTAGAAAAGTTAGTTAATGATTAAATAATTGAAAGGAGGTGTAAAAAATATGGATATAAATAATGTTGAAATTGTTAGGTTAATTTTAGATTATTCTCTTACTAGGATGGCGATTTTTGTGTTAGGTTTTATTGTTCTTTTATTTTTTATTAGTTCACTTTTTAAAATAAGTAGATCTAAAGAATATAGAAGAATAGTTACAGATATGTATGTTGCAGGAACTATAAGAAATCTTGCTAAATCTGATGGAATTTGTCTTGAAGAAGAAGAGAAAGAATTTAAATTGTGGCTAAAAAAGGAACGTATAAGAGATATACCCCTAGATAAAGCTATTGAAGAAGATATTAAAGAAAAAAATTCTGAAAAGATAATTGATTCTTTAAACAAAAAAGAGAAGAAATAATAATTTTTATTTTTTTATTTTTCTTTTTTTATTTAACGTCATGGTTAAATTAGTTAAAAAATGTTTTGTATGTGGAAAAATAATTAGGCATTGGAATAAGTCTAATTTATGTAATTTTCATCGTGCTAAAAAATATAGAAAAGAACATAAGGAATATTCAAGAAAGTATAGAGAAAGAAATAAAGAATATCTAAAAGAATATTTAAGAAATTATTATAAAAAAAATAAGGATAAAATTAAAGAAAAAAGGAAAAAGATTTACTTAAAAAATAAAGAATATTTTAAGGAATATTCGAGGAATTATTACAAAAAAAATAAAAAAATGATATTAAAAAAAAGAAAGGAAAGATATAATTTAAAAAAATTAATTAATGTTACTACTTAATAGTGGTGGGAAAGATTTATAAAGAAGTTATATGTAGATAATTTATGGAAAACAAAAATAAAAAAATTCCTATTGAACAAAAAAAGAGTGTTGATCAAATTTTTCCAGTTAATTTAAATACTCTTTTAAGCCAATTAAATCATTTAAGTCCTCAATTAAGAGGATTTAGTTCTGCTTTAAATATGCACGAACCAGAAAAAATTGATGAGAAAGGAAAAGTTTTTAATTTAGTGATTTCTATTGGAGTTAAATTAAATGGTTTTGAAAATTTAGCTGAAAAAGAAATTATTAAAAAAAACAAGGTTAAAAAGGAATTAAAAAAGAAAAAAGTATCTGTTATAAAAAAAACAGATAAGAAATTGGTTAGTAAGGTAACTAAGAAAAAATAAATTAAGTTTTTGAGCAAATCTTCCCTAAATTTTTAGTTTAGGGAAGATTTTTATATTAATATAGATGTAAGGAGGTTATAGATAATGGAAAAAAAATTTAAAAAAATAATGTCGGTTTTAGGTTCAGTATTTTTAATTGGTTCTACTATTAGTTTTGCAGGAGCAATGGCAAATACTATGTCACCTTTTGTTGTTAATGGTAATTCTGATTATGCTATTGTAACAGGTAATGGTGCTGCTACAAGTGATGTTATTGGAGCTAATTCTATAAGAGATTATCTTAACACTTTTTTATTAAAGAATGATTCCACTGTTATTGATAGAAATATAACAGGAGATTTTTCTGAATCTTCTGGAGAAAAAAAGGAAATTACTTTAGGTGATTCTATAACTCCAGTAATTAGAGAAACTCTTTTAAATAATAGAATACCTTCTCTTTTAAATGATAAGTTTAGTTGGAATGATGGAACAGGTTCAAATACCTATTATTTTCATGAGGAAATTATAACTAATCCTGATAAAGTTCAAATTTTAACAAATTTAGATCAAGAAAGACTTGAAGATTTGGTTGTTCTAACTAATGATAAAGGTATTGAATATAGATTTGTATTTGATACTGAATTGAAGACTTCAAAAATAGGTAGTGAAAATGCAGGACATTTGTATTTAACATTGTTAGGAAAAGAATACGAAATTTTGAAATTAAGTGAGTCTTCAATAACAATATCTATTTCAGAAGAAAAAGTTGTTGAAAAAGGATCTGTAATCAATATTAATGGAGAAACTATTTCTATTGGAGATATTTTTGAGAATATTTTAGAAGTAGAAGGAACTTTTATTCGTAAAGGAGGGAAAAAAACTATTAAAGGTGTTGAAGTTTATGTAGACCAAATAGCTTACCATAGTTCAGCAGGTTCAGTTAGTAAAGCTATCATTAAAATTGGACAAAGTATTGAAAAACAAATTAATGATGGTGATGAATATCTTAATAAAGAAGAAAACTGGAAATGGGTTATAAATAAACCTGGAACTTATAAAGGTTCTATTGGAGTAAAGTATGATTTATCTAGTACAGGATATAATAAGAATAGACCTGAGAGAAATGCAATAAGTTCTGGAGGAGGTTATGTTTTTCCAGAAAACTATGCAGCATTAATTTTTGATGGGCTTACTTCTGAAAATTATGAAGATTTTGAATTGTACTTTGATGAAAAAGATCTTTATAATAACACTGAGGTAGAAGAAGATGTTAATGTTGTTATTTTAAAAGGAGAAAATGAAAATTCAATAACTCTTTTAAAAGATAATATTATGTTGGAAACAGATACTCTTTACTTGAGATATATTAACGAAATAACTAATGGAGATGAAACAACTTCCGCAAAGTGTGAAGTATACTTTAAAGATATTAAAGGAGATATAGATCAGGACAATAAAGGAAGAATCCAATATGTTCAAGACATAAACGAATCTAACTCTGGAATTACTTTGATTGTTGGAGATACTGAGATAAATGTTAATTTCGAGGATAGTGAAGATAGTGAAAAAAGAATTATTTTTACTACAAAAGGAAATCTTGGAGAAAAAATTGAAATTAGTCTTGGGTTAAATGAGGATGAGGATTTTGATAGATTAGGAAAGAATAAAGAAGATGCTGAAAAAGATGAAATCATTGTTGGTGGAAAATCTATTGGTGTTAGAAAAGATTCTGTCCTAACTCATTATGGTATAATTGTGAATGAACCAGAAAAAAATTCAGATAGTGATAAGGTTATTCTAAGTATACCTGAGAATCAAGTAAAATCTAAAGTTTCTTTTTTAGGAAAAGGAAAAGAAATAGTGGATGTTGATAGTCCAAACATAGAAGTCGGAACAAAGGTTTTTATGGATACTGAAATTGAAAGTATCAAAAATAAAAATCTAATTTTAGTTGGTGGAAGTTGTATTAATACTGAATCAGCTAGGCTTTTGGGAGGAAATGCTTGTGGTAGTGATTTTACTGCTAAAACAGGTATTGGTGTTGGACAATATCTAATTCAATCTTTTGTTTCATCGTATAATGGTGAAAAGATTGCTTTAGTGGTTGCTGGATATGAAGCTGCAGATACTTCTAGAGGAGTTACTAATTTAATTACTGGTGACTTAAATCTAGATGTAGGAAAAGTTTATAAAGGTTAAATCCGTATTTATTTAATTAATATTGGGAGATTTTTTCTTCCAATATTTTTTATTTTATATTCAATCATGCAGGTGAAGACATTGGATGTCGCCATTGTAATCGGTTCAGGTGTTTCTTAGGGAATACTTGATGTAATCAATGGAGTTAGGAGGTTCGAATCCTTCCACCTGCAAGACTCTTAGGAAAGAACTAAGTTTATTCCGTCTGGTCATACGGTAAAATAAAGTTGACCACCATAATCAAAATGACAAAGAAAAAATATAAAATTGTTGAAAGTGATTTATTTAAACAACAGAAAAAGGAACTTCCAGAAGAAATCAAAAAAAAATTAAATAAAGCATTAAAATCCCTATCAGAAAATCCAATAAAAGCACCACATTCTATGAGTTTATTTGGTAAACCAAATGCTAAAGAATTAAAACAATGGGCTTCTGATATTAATGTAAATGATATTGATATTATTTTAGAATATCTTTTTGATAAAGAGTGCTTAAATAAATCTGGAAAAGAATTAACACATCAATTTTGGGAAGAGTATATTAAAGATAATGAGGAAATTAAAGAATTGGAAAGAGAATTAAATTTTGATAGTCTTTCAGACAAAAAGAAAATTAAATAATAGGAGGTAAAAAGTTAAAATGAATTACTTAGAAGAACAAAAAAGGTTAAAAGAAAATAGTGATTACTGGAAACCTAAAGCTGGACAATATAAGTTGAAAGCATTGACAGAACTTGAAGAAACAAACCCTTTTGTTAAAACTCACGAAAACGGGACTGAAGAAACTTCTGAACAAGCTAAGATGAAAATCTTGATTGATAATGAAGAAAAAGTTTGGACTTTCGGAAAAGGAAAGACATCTGCTTCAACTTACGGACAATTAATTGATTTAGCTATTCAGAATGGAAATCAATTGAAAGATGTAGAATTTTCTGTTGTTGTAAAAAATGATGGAAAGAAAAATGACTACACAATTGTTAAATAAATAGTTAAGGTGATTGAGTATTAATTTGATATAAAATCATTTTATAACTAAATTTCTAGTTTTTTTATAAGGAAATTTTTTATTATTCTTCCTTTTTTCTTTTTTTGTATTTCTTCTTTCAGAATTGAAATTTGATTTCATTTTGAATGATTAATATAATAAAGATTAAAGGTTATTTATATGTTTGTGTTTTGTTACCCCTTAATAGTGGTGGGAAAGATTTATAAAGTATTAATATTTTAAAATAATATAAATGAAATCTAAAACAATAAATCAACATGAAGAAGTTTATATACATTTACCTAAACAAAGTTTTAAGTTTTTTCTTTTAACAATTTTATTAATAGCTTTAACTATTGGAAGTTTTTATGTTACTATTGAAAGTTGGACTTTTTTAGAATTAGGTGATATTGAAGGTGATTTAGAGATTTATCATTTATTGATATGTCCTATATTAATCTTTGATGCTATCTTAATTGTATTAACTTTGTTTAGTTTAATTTCAATGTTTTATAACGAAAATTTATTTAATCTAAAATGAAAATTGAAGAAATGTGTATAAAAGAGGGAATATATTTTAGAGATATTCTATTAGATAATCATTATTGTAAATTAAGTTATAGTGGAAAAAAGATTCAATGTAAATATTTAGGTTGCAAAGATGAAAATGATTTGTTTCCTTGCGATTATGACAGAATAAGCAAAATAGAGAAAGACTATAAAGAGAGAAGTAATAATTTTAAACAAGTTTGGGAAGGTGTTAAATGAAAGAGATAAAGAAAATTTTAAAAGAAAAGGAGAATATTTTTCCAAAAGAGATTATTGTAAGTTTTAAAACTTCAAAAGGAGAAGTTGTGAAAGTTCCTGCAACAAAAGGAACTGTTTATTATGAGAGAAAAGATGTTTTAAAAATTATCAGAATATTAAAAAAATATAAAGGTGTTAAATGAAAATAAATACTTTTATTGCTGGAATCTGTCTTGGAATAATGTTTACTTATTATCTAAATGTTCTTTTTGAAAGTTCTTTTAATATTTATCATTTATTTCTTTTTGTTTTAGGGGTTGTTACAATTTTGTTAAATTTATATTGTGATAGGGAAGAAACTAATATTAATAAAATTAATAGACTTCAAGAGAAGATTATCAAAATAACTAAATTAAAGGATGTTAAAAAATGAATGAAAGAATAATAATGATAGTTGGTGGAATAATAATCGTAATTTTTGTTTGTATTTTATGTATATCTGCTTTTAATTTTCTTCGTGAATATTTACGAGTGTTTAAAGAGGTAAAAGGATGTTAAAAAATGAATAAACCATTATTTTGGACAGGAATAGGATTACAAGGAATACATCTTATTGCTTTCATGATTTTTGGACTAACATTAATATCTTGGAACTGGTTTGTTGTACTTGCTATAGGATATTTAATATTTAATTTTGCAACATTGACAATGATATTTATGGGGGCTTTTATTAAAGATAAAAAATGAATCGGTGGAGTATTTGCTTAAGTATAGTAGGAATATTTTTAATTCTAGTTTCAACAATACAATGGATATTTTTATATCCTGATTTAAGCCAATTTTTAATTGTTTCTTCTATTGGAGCTATTTTAATTGGAGCATCTTATGCTTATTCTCTTTTTAGAAAAATAGAAGAAGATATTAAAGATTTGAATGAAGGTCTTGATTTGATGAATATATATTTCAGAGATGAAATAGGAAAATTAAAGTGAATAAACAAGAGTTAAATAAAGCTTTTAATGAGGGCATTATAAATGAAGAGAAATATAAGGAAGAATTATTCAAGTTAGAAACAGCTCCTAAAGGTAAAAGAAAACCTAAAAGAATTTTTGAACATGTTAATGAAGAAGATTTTATTAAATTATTAAATCATACAAAAAAACCAGAACATAAAATAGCTTTTATACTAGCATATGGTTCGGGATTAAGAATAAGTGAAATAACTGGAGAAATAAGAAAAGATGGTACTTCAATAGAAAAACTTCAACCAGAAAACATTCATTTAAATGAAAGAAAAATTATTGTCAGACAAGGTAAAGGAAAAAAAGATAGAATAACAATATCTCCAAAATGGTTAAAACAAAAAGATTTAAAATATATTCCTATTAATATTACAAAGAGAGCATTACAAAAAGCTTTTTTAAATATCAGTTTAAAAGCAGGAATAAATTGGAAGATTGATACTTTTATTCGAGAAAATAAAGAAGTGCCTCTTTATCGTTATCATTTTCATTGTTTACGTTCAAGTTTTGTTACAAGATTATTAAACGAAGGTGTTCCAATACATCATGTCAAATTATTGGCAGGTCACGAAAATCTTGAAACAACATCAAAATACGCTAAATCAAATCCTGTGGATGCAATAGACCAGGTTATGAATAGGGGATTATAAAATGTTCAGTAATAAAAAAGGATGTATTTTAGGTCTTTTTAGAATTTTGATTATTGTTTTTATTATCTTTTGGCTTTTGGGTCTTTTTTATTCATTTATTTATTCTAATCCTTGTTTAGAAGATATAGCAAAAGATTTTTGCGAAAATAATGATATGATTTATTCAGGAATAGATTATTTAGGAAACTTTTTTTATTGTAATTTAAATGAAAGAGAAATTAGTTTAAGAAAATTTTCTTTCCTTGAAGAAGAAATAAAAAGTTGTAAAAAATGACATTTAATTGGAAAATTGTAATAATTGTAATCCTTGCTTTAGTACTAGCAGATAAATTCTTAACGATTGTAAATATTAATCCGGTTAAAAAAAATTTTCCAGAAGTAGATCCTTTAAAAATAGAAAAAAATCCATTAGCAAGATTTTTATTTAATAAATTTGGATTATATGGAGGAATTATTATTCATACAATAATAACTTTGATTGGAGCATTTTTATTTTTATGGTTTTTAGGTAATACATTAAGTTCATTTAACATTCAAAATTCATTAAGTATCTCATTATATATTTTCATTTTATTTTATGGATTTGTTTTAGCAAATAACTTTTATTTTTTACTTAAATTTTCAAAAATAGTGAGTTAGGAGGTGATAAACATGGAAGAAGAAATGGAAGAACCGAGTCTTGAAGAGTGTTATAACTTTGTTTATTTCTGTGAGAAGTGTGAAATGGAATATGGTAGTGATAAGAAAGAGTTAACAACACATATTTGTCCGCTTTGTAGTGATGAAAAAATGATTTAAATTTTTCTAATGTTACTACTTAATAGTGGTGGGAAAGATTTATAAAGTCTAATATATTTTATTAATTACTTTAAAGTGACAAATGGAAGGAAATAAATGAAAATACCCTTTACCGATATTAATTTAGGTTTATATAATGTTCTTAGTTGCAAAGGTTTTGAAGAATCTGCAAGTATAGGAATATCTTTTGGACCTTGTGCATATGCTAAACTTACTTTAGTTGCAGTATTCTTTATTAATGCTTTTGTCAGAAAATGGATTGGAGAAGCATTTGGAATTGATTATTCTTTTCTTGGAGGTTCTATTGGAGGTATTCTTTGTGCATTGCTTTTATTAACATTTACTGGCTCATCTATGTTTGGATTTATTGGAGGTATAATAGGTATACTAATCTTTGGATTTGGTTCAGCAGTTATTTTTGGTGGAGGAGATGATGAGTAAAAAACAAAAAGAAAAATATAAATTTTGCTTTCCAGATCCTATGGCTAAGATGATGAAAAAAGTGGATATGAGAACGCAGATGGAATCTAGTCTATTCTCTATGTTTTTAGTTTTAATTTCTATGTCTTTAATGGCAGTATACCTTATTCTTTTTGCGGAAGGAACTTTAGTTTATAAAATAATTGTAGTAGCAAATTTATTATGTGGGTTTTTATTTATCTTTAGTTTTTTAATAACTACTTATCATCAATATATAAGTTATATGGAAATTTTAGGTATAGACCCTGAAGAACATAAGAGAGAAATAAAAAAGAGAGGAAATATTTTGAAAAGAATATATTTAGCAATAAAAGAAAACAAAGCTAAAAAAAAATTAGAAAAGGAAAAAACAGAACAAAATAAAATACTTACTCCAACTCTACTCGAAGAAGCAAAGAATAATCTTGAAATCATAACTAATGAAACAACAACAAAACTTAATGAGATAGAAAAATCTCTTTCATTAGATAATTTAAATAAAAAAAAGGAGGTAAAAAAAAATGAGTAAAGAAATAGAAGAACTTGAAGAAGACATTGAAGATTTAGAAGAAGATGTTGAAGAAGAGGAAGAACCTGTAAAAAGAAAAAATGTTGCTCCTTCAAAGAAAGTTAAAAAAGAACAACAAGAAATTCATGAAACTTACGAAATCATTGAAAGAGAACCCATCTATGGTATTATGAATACTCTTACAGGAGAATATTTTTTAGGTTTTGATAAAGAGAAAGATACTGCTTTATTACATGTTCTAAGATTAATTTTAAACAAATTAGAAAAAATTTCTGTAATTCAAGGGGTTTAACCCCTTTTTTAATTTAAAATGAAAAAAATTAATAAAACAAAAAAGGTATCTGATAAAATGAAGAAATCTACATTAACTTTTTTTATAATGTTATTTCCTGCTTTAATAATGGTATCTTTATTTGGAAATTTACCATATGTATTTTATGCAATATTACTTTTCTTTTATCAATCAATTTTAATTAAAAATTTCCTTGACGATCATTATAGAAATCATCCTAATATTAATGATTAAAGGTAATGGTTAATTAAAATGATAAAATTAGTTTTTACAATAGGAAGAGAAACAATTCTTTTTACAATAAAAGATAAAAATATATATTATTTAGATAGAAGATTTCAAGAAGGTATTAAAATAATGCCTAAGGATAAAGAATTTGATGTTAAAATAATTATGTCTAGAAATAGGATACCTAAAGAAATAATTGAGTTGGTAAGAGAATCTAATAGTGGAAAAAATTTAGAAGAATATCAAAATGCACCAAATGATAATGAATTATCTAAAATAATTATTCGTGATGCTAAAACTAAAGGTTGTGTTCTCCAAAAAGAAATAATTGAAGATTCAAAAAGCGAGGGAGGTAATAATTAAATGTCTAAATTATTGGATTCTTTGATTGCTGCAGGAATAATTGGAGCTTTTTTTTATATTATTGGTACAAAAGTATATTCTCATGAAAAAGACCATATAGATCCTTTACTTGAAAAATTTAAAGGACTTTTTAATCGGGAAGAGGATATTGAAAGTAGTAATGATGGAGATTATAATATAACTTTTGAGGGTAAAACAGAAATATAATTATTAAAAACTATGAAAAAAAATGATTTTAAAGAAGAAATACCTTGGATTTATGTATTTATATATTATAAACTTAAAGAAAGGGCTACTCTTGGACCTTATTTAAGACCCAAAATAATTCTAGAAGTAGTTAGGAGAATATGCCGTATTCCAAAAACATTAGAATATCCAATACTTAAACAAATGGAAAAATATTTTTTAATTAAAAGAATAAATCATCAAAAATATGAGATAAATTTAGAAACAAAGAATAAAAAGATAAAAGAGATAAACGAAAAATTAAAAAATTTATTAGAAGTGAGTAAAAGAAATAGATTATTAAAAACTATGGAAGAATGTGGGTTAGTTGAAAAAATAAAAGGAACTAAATATTATATATTAGAATCTGATTGTGATAAAAAATTAGATTTGATGGGAAATTATACCTTTTGGTAACAAAGTCTTCCCAGACTGGTTTAAAATAGAAACAGAAGCATATGTAGGAAGGTATCGCTCCTACAACAAGTGCAGGATAGTATAAAGGTAGTATTTCAGCCTCATGAGCTGAGGGTGGCTGGTTCAATTCCGCCTCCTGCAATCACTTAATTCCAGAAACAATATTTGAAGTTGCTCCAATTAAGGGAACTCCAATCATAATGTCTGTAAATTGCTTTATACTTTTTTTAGGATAACTTTTTATCTTCTTTGATTTACTTTTTTTATAATCCTTTGGAATCATTTGACTAGATTTGCCAACTAAGGAAATCGCCATCATCCCTGGAATTATATTTACTACAGATTTTGTTAAACCCATTTTACTTTAGTTATTTTTTTTCCCCACTACTAAATACACTATAAAATAATCCTATAGAAATAAGTAATAATGTTATAGCAACAAATCCTGCAATTAGGTTTGTTATAGATCTACTCCAACTTTGTGTTAAATAATCATCATTACAATAATTATAACTTCCATAAGTTAGGTTTGAAGTTCCTGACATATTTGCTTCAAGGGTATTATAAAAGTTTATAGCTCCTGTAGAAGGGGTAAAATCATAATCTGTTGTTGCTGTTAAAACAGTTCCACTTTGATTTACTAAACTAAAACCACCTATTACACATTCAGTAGTTTTCCAATCTGTTGGATAATTTGCTACGAAAATATCTACACTATAATTTAATGCGTGTGTTGTTCCACTTACATTTCTAGCATCTGCAATATTAATTGTTTCATTTATCAAAGAAACTTTTGTTGTTATTCCAGAACTAACATCAGCGATTGTTCCAATTACAACTATTCCTAATATGAGTAATACAAAAGCGTAAATTAATTTTGATACGTTTGCTTGTTCCATTTTTTGTTTTTTTTAACCTCCTATGATTTATACGAGTAGTTTAAGTTATTTAAATGTTTGTTAAAATTTTGTTTTTTCATTTTAAATCATATTAGAATCTTGCGGTTTGTTAAAGATATTCGGTGTATTTAAAATACTTGATTTTCCAAATAAGTTTATATGAGATGGTGGAATTTCTTGACGCATTTGAGGATATTGCTGTATTTGTGGTGGTTGTTGTGGATATTGTTGTTGTCTTTGGGCTGGAATCAACATACCTGGTTTAGTTAGTTGAGAACCTATTCTTCTTAAAATGTTTCCTGCAAAACTTCCTTGTGGTCTTGCTTGTGGTTGTTGCATTTGTTGAATCCTTGCTCTTTGTCTAGCTTCTGCAACTCTTTGTTCGTGATCCATATCAGGTCCTTCTGCAAATTCATCTCCACCTTGAAATCTTGGATCTTGTTGCATTGCCATTTGTTCTGCTTCAAATTGTTGTTGTTTTATTGCTTGTTGTCTTGCAAGTTCTAGTCTTCTTCTTGTTCTTGCTTCAGAAACCATTTTACGATATACATGTGTTGGAACTTTCACCAATCTTCCATTTACTAATCTAGTTTTATAAGTACCTTTAGGTCTACCTCTACCAGATTTAACTCTGCCTTCTTTTTCTTGACGATATGGAGTTGCTCCTGCAATAATTTGTTGAGGAAATAAAGCTCCAACTAATCCTTGAACTCCTCTACCTACTTTTCCAGAAGTTACTTTTGAAATTCTTAGTTTTGAAGGAATAACTCTTTTAGAAGTTTTTTTAGTTCTTCTTTTAGTTTTTGGTCTTCTTACTACAGTAATTGGTTTTCTTATTACAGTAATGGGTTTTCTATCTTCAATTCCTTGTCTTCTTTCAAACTCTTCAAGATAATCTTCTAATTCTTTTTTCATTTTTATTTTATATAATCAACACATTAAGTTATAAAAACCTTTGTTAATTAATCACTTTTATTATTGACTAGCTCTATTTATCATTCTAGGTAAAACCATTAAATTTAAATAAAGAGTAAGTACTGTCATTAAAATGGAAAAAGGTATAAAACCATATCCAATAACCATAAACAAAAGAAAAATATAACAATAAGTTAAACAAGTATCTTGAGAAACTGCACCCATTACTAGAATAATATAATAAATAATCATTAACGCAATTACAGCAGCCCAAAAACTTCCAAATACATTAACTACAAAAAATGTCCATAATGACATCATTCTATTTCAATTCTCCTTTTAAATTTATTTATCATTTTAACTTGTAGGTCTACCACTCCACCATTCTAAAACTGATAATACATAAAACCAACCAATAAGTCCAGCTGTTAATCCCCAAACAATAATTGCATTAATACAAATTACTCCAATATCAGTACATCCGAAGTAATAAGCACTATCCATAAAAACATAATATAAACTAATAATTGGAATTGCACCAAAACCTAAAAGAGCAACCGCTACAGGAAAAAATATTATTGAATCTGACTTATTTGAAAAGAAAGACCCAATTAAAATTGCAGCTCCAGTGACACCCATTAAACCTAAAAGAAGTGTAAAAATAGCTGATGCACTCCATCCTGTTGGGTCTAGTATAAAATTAAAAATTGAATTTTCAGAGGCATTTACAATTGTTGTAGAATTATAAACATCAAGAGTATAACTATCTGTAGTGTAAGAACTATGAAAAAATATTATTGTTAATTGTAGGATTATCAAAAGCATCATCATTGGTGCTAATTTCATTCTATTTCAACTCCTTTTTTATTTTTAATTTTCATCTTTGAGATTGTAATTTCACTCCTATAAAATGGGTTATTGTGATAAGCAACATATAACCTGCCAATAAATAATTATTAACGTGATAGCTGATATCTAAATTATCTAAATAAAAAAATCCTTTTTGGTCGGGGAATCCAGCAATGCTTCCAAGAAAGACTATTATAAATAAAAAAATTAAAAATGCTCCAGGATTGACTACATCAAATCCTGTAAATTTACTAAATAAAGAAATTAATATTGCCAAAATTAAAAATATAAAAACTATTCTACTAAAATCAGTTGTATTTGTAACATCTTCCCCTTCTTCATGCCAATCATCAAAAATCTTTCTAAAATTTAACCAAAACTTTTTCATTGTTCCTTCTTCATCAGAAATATCAACATTTATCCAATGAGCATCTGCTTCTAATAAAATATATCCGCTTCCAATATCCACAAAATATTTTCCTTTAATTTTTTCAGAAGAACTAACATTATATAATGTAGAGATTATACAACCTGAAGGAGTACATGTTGAACTAACCGATGCAAGAATACCATTAGTCATATTGACTAGTTCAAATTTTATTCCAGCAATATTTGATTTTGAAGACACAATTTTATATGAAAAGTTTTGCATTCCGTTTGTTAAAAGTCCTGAAGGAGGTAATTTAAAGAATTTTATTCCATCTATATTAGAAACATAAGGTTCTTCACTAGAAGCAGCACAACTCATTGTAGAAGTATAAGTTGTTTGTGTTGGTCTTACTGTTTCTGTGCTTGTTGTACATTCACTTTTCTCAAAAGTAAATCTATGGTCATAATCTGGATTTATCCAAAAAGTTACAGCTCCCGCTGAATCAGTAACTTCTTTTCCGACCACAGTCCAAACATTAGAGAATTGTCTTTCCACAGTAACAGTCACCCCGCTAATAACATCTCCCCTTTGGTCTATAACCTGTATTGTGGAATAAATTCCATCAGAACTTCCTAGTAAATAAAGAATTTTATGAGTTGTTGAATTAGTTAAAGTACCACTATCTTGATATTTTCTTTGAGGATAACCTGTTAAAGAAAATTGTATTAGTCTAGTATCTTTCATTGTTTCGTGTGGTGGATAAAGACAAAAATTATATTCATAATTTTGAGTTTTATTAACAAAATTATATGTTTTTGTTTCAGAACCACTTCCTAACCAATATACAAAAGAAGAAGAATCTATTGAACCGTTAATTTTTAAATCAGTTTGTTCGTCTCTAAAGGATACATTGAAAAATATATCTTTTAATGTTGTATTACATAATTGGTAAATTGTTGGACGAATGGTTTGGTTTCTTGTTATTGTATCTAAAGAAGTCGTTGGTGTTTCAAAGTTCATTTTCCAATAAAAACTTCTATTTTCCAAAACTCCTGATGTTGATAATTCGGGAATATCTAAATTTTTTGTAATTTCACAATTTCCAAAGGTACAAGAAGATGAAATTGGATAATCCTTTCCATCATAAACTATGCTAATAGATGAAACAGGTTTAACTAAAAAACTTCCATTTATTAAAAATGTTTCTTGTTTTGTTTCATAAGAAATAGTACTATAATTAAACTTTTCCTCAAAAAAAAGATAAGTCCAATTAAAAAAACTACTATTTAAATTTCCTGCCGTATCATTTGCATAAAGAGTTGCATTATAAATTCCATATTCTAATTTAAAGTTTGAGGTGTTTTGTTCTCCAGATGTGCAAGGAAGTGTTAAATTTGTATGATTATAAGTAAGCCAACAACTTTGTAAATTTACATCAGTTATTGTATAATTTATTGTGTGGTTAATATCTAATGCTCCATAATCAAAAGTTCCATTACCTAAATTTATTTCTATTAGGGGTTCTATAGTATCAATAGTTAAAGTTCTATTACCTTCATCTGCCCAACCACAATCATCATCACTATCACATACTTGAATTGTCCAATTATAATTACCATCAGATAAAGTCTGAGTCCATATACTTTCATTTGTTATTCCTGTGGTTTCTTTTGTTTCAATAGGTAAACTATTTATCCATAGTGTTGTATTTACTAATGTTGCGTCAAACATACTATTAGAAGAATTAAATTGAATATTATTTGTCGAGGAATAAGTATTATTTATCGGAAAATTTAGGTAAATATTATTTCCAAGAAATGGATAGAAAATCCCTGTTCCTGCTCTATATAAATCTTCTATTAAAGAAGGACTTAATGCTACATCCCATAGCCCTATTTCATCTATTATATAATCTACAGATTGACTTGATGTATGGTAACTTCCAAATAAAAAATCATTTGTTTGTCTTCCTAATGTAATTAAAGCTGTTTTTGTTTTATATTGTCCATCTACATATATTGCGGTTCCAGATGCATTACCTATTAGTGTTAAATAATGCCATTTATCATCTCTGACATCTCCACTTGCATAAACATTTACCAGATTATCATCTATGTATGAAAAACCTATTTGTCCTCCAGCATCTGTTTGTAATATAAAATCTGTTGAAACACCTGTAGCTCCTCTTCCCATTAAATTTCCCCCTGCCTTTGTTTTAAACCAAAAACCAAATGTCCCAAATTGACTTTGTAGAAAACGAGTTGTTGATAATATATTTGCTGATGTAACCGAACCTGTTAAACTATATGATTGTCCACTCATGGCTGTTGTATTTAAAATAACTGAACCACCATTTGACCAATTTCTTTTTCCAAATGTATCAATCAAAGTATTATTAAATGTCCAATAAGAAATTAAATTATCTTTTAATTCTTCCTTATTACCCCAAATAGCCCATTCATCTAACCATTTACCATTACTTTTAATAATCCAATCAATTGTTCTTGAAGGTTTCTTTTGTCCTTCTAATTTTAAAACATAATCTCCTTTTTCTAATTCTTCATAGTTGTATCTCTCCCAAATAGGTTCTTTAACTATATGACTTCCAGTTTTAATATTAGAACAAATCCGTTCAGCAGTTCCATTAATAGTTATCTTTCCAGTTTCTTCACAAACCCATTCATAATCATCAACTTCAATCTCATTCACTCCATCTTGAATATAAAACTGATAACTTCTAATGTCTTGTTTAATTCTTGAACCATCTTCTTTTATTGTTTCAAAATAAACATCTTCAACTAACTTTCCTTTTTCATAAAGTGTTATTTCTTTTATAGCGTAACAATCCTCATAGCAACTTTCACTATTTTCTTTTAAAGTTATTTCCTTAACATCTTTTTCAAACCACCCAAATATATCAATCCACAATTTATCTCTTAAAGTTATTGTTCCATATTGAGTTTGAGGTGTTGCTCTTTCTCTATCTATTTGAAAATCTTTTGTTATTAATGCAGAAGTAAAACTAGAAAAAAGCACTAAAAATATAATGGAGGTTAATACTACTCCAATCATTTTCGTTTGACTACGAGCTTTATATTGCATATTTGTATACATCATTCCTCTTAGGAATGATTAATAACCTCCGTATTGTTCTGGTGGTTGTTGTGGGCTAAATACTCCCAATCTTCCTGCCATTAAAGCACTAACTCCTAATAACAATACTGCAATAACAATGTATGGTAAATAAACATCTAATATAACACAAGTTGTTGTTTCAGTGTCCATACTAGCATTATAACAAGGTTCTGCCTGTGTTGCACTACATACTTTTGTTGTACTAACACAATTAAGTCCATTAGAACCTCTAGCTGTTTCAATTCCAGATTTAAATACTGGAATCATTGCTCCAAGAACTATAACTACCATTACAAGAACCATCAAACCAAAAATTAACATTTGTCCTTTCCTATTCATTCCTTAGATACCTCCCTTTTAGATTGTAATTATTAAAAATTCCCTCATTTAATTTTGAGGGAATATCACAATTATCTAAGAGGAAGGATTTCTTAGTTTCATTATGATTATTCATTTTGATTTCTTTTTAATTTTAATTGGTTCTGGAATTGACATTTCCAATAATTGCTTTGATGTTAACCCATTTAACTTTAAAGTTTTCAATCGAACATGCCAAGATTCTTGATTATTCTTTTTATTTTTTGTTATGCTAAATATTTCTTTTAATTTCATAAAGTTTTTATCCTTTACTAGTAAGAACACATTAAGTTATTTAAATGTTTGTTAAAAAAAATGCTTTTAACATCTTCCTTTCTTTCCACCTGTCTTTTTTCCATTTCCTTTTCCACCAGCTCTTCCTTTACCTTGTCCTCTTCCATCTCTCGGACCTTTTGAACCTTTTCTTGGACCTGTTTTATCCCTATTTGCCATCTTATTTTCCCCCTGTTTAATTTAATGATTATGAAAAAAAGAGATATTGCTATCTCTTTTTTTTTCTTCCAGCTTTCTTCTTAGTAGATCTTTTTTTCTTTGCCATGTTAACCTCCGTATTTATTTAATTAATATAAAACTCTAAAATTATTTTTTAGGTTTATAGGTTTTTCTTGCTTCTTTCATTGCTTCAGCATAACTCATTTTTGGATGAGCTTTATGAAACTTTTTCAAGTGTTCTAACCAAGGATTTTTTGTTTTCATTTTTTCCTCCCTTTTGATTTAGTTTTTTTTGAGGATTTCTTTTTACTTCTTTTCTTTGGTTGTTTAATCAAGACTGGACTTTTTCTTCTTGCAGCCGCTCCAACTAAAGAGATTTCTCTAACTTCACCAGGAGTAGTAATTCTTAACAATTTTTTCTGAACCATTACACCTTTTTCTTTTCCAGGTCTAAAGAAAAACTTTTGGAATGGAGTTGGTCTTTTTTTAGTTCTAATAACTTTACCTTTTTTTCTTATAATTCTATATGATGCTGCTGCTTCTTGTAAAACCTTTTTCATTGCTATTGCTTCTGCTCCTTCTTTTGTTTTAAATAAAAACGGAGTTGCTTTTTCAAATTTACCTTTTCTTCTTATCTCTATTCCAAAACCTTCTATAGGTCTTGGAGGTATTCTTTTTCTTTTAGTTTCAGAAGGAATAAATTCAAGAACAGGTATTCCTACTCTTGGTTTACGTGGAGGTCTTTTTGATCGCGTTGGTCTAATTGGAATTAAACTAACTGGAGTTCTTGTTTTTATAATTAACTTTGATTTTAAAAGAGGTGTAAGTTTAGTTTTTGGAGATATACTTGTTTTTAAAAATTCTTTTTGTTTTATTGAAGGTATTATTTTTGGAATTGCTACTTGTGAGGGTTTAAGTTTAGTTACTACTTCTGTCTTTACTTTAGGAATTCCTATAGTAGCGGAAGCTATTCTTGGTATTGCACTAATAACAAGTTTATCCTCAACAAGAGAAGGTTGAATTATTCCATCTACTTTTATAAAATCTACTTCTTTAAAAGAAATAGAAGGGTCTGTTCTTTCATACGCTCCTTTTCCATACCATAAAGAAGCTGTTTTAATTATTCTTTCTTGAGGTATTGTTGAAACATCTTTAATTATTGGTGAAACTTTTGTAATAGTTTTTGGTGGAATTATTTTTATTCCTGGAGGAACTATTAATAATTTTTGAGGAGGTAACTTTAGTTCTTTAACTTGTTTTACACCTAATAAAGAATCTCCAACCTTTATTTTAAAAGTATCATCAAGTGGTGTTCTTCGAGATACTTTAAAAATATCCTCTGGAACATCTTTGAAAAGTTTAGGAACTTTTATAATATCTTTTTGACTTCCTCTATATCCAAAACCAATAGTGTCTACATCATATCTTTTTCCTTCAGTTAAACCTCGCATAATACTTTCATCACTAACTTTTAATACTTCCTTATATTCAACTCCTGCTGGACTAAACTTTTGAAATATTGCTTGTCTTTCTATTTGTTTTCCTTTTCCATATAACTCTTTTAATTCTGAAACAGAAGAAACATCGTCTAACTTTTCTAATAAACCAAATTCAGTAACCTTTTTTTTATCAAAAGGAACTTTTCTATGAATTGCATCTGTTCTTCTAAAAAGATCTTCTCCAGACTTAACCACTTTAACAGAACCTAAATCTGTAATAACTTTATCTTTAACATTATATATTCCTTTTTTACCTACTTTATAAAATACTGATTCAGCATATTTAGAATTTTTAGGAATTGTTGTTATTTGAAGACCCATATTAATTGGTTTGCCTGTTTTTCCTAATTGATAATAAATAGTAACACTTCTATCTATACCTCCTTCTCTAACAGATTTAGATAAAGCATAAACATCACCTTTAGTAATAAAGGCTTCTCCAACTTTGGGAAGTTTAATTGATTCTCCAACTCCTTCTAATGAAGATTTAAACCCATGCCTAACATCTATCTTTGATTTTTCCATTCCTTTAACAAACTTTATTGATTCTTCTTTTGTCTTAAAAAGTTTTAACTTTGTTAAATCATCTGCAAAATCAAAAATTTCTGCACCTCTAGCTTTTCCAATAACTGAAATAGAAACGCCCTCACCTTTACTAGGTAAAAATGTTTCTGGAACTCCTGCTTTTTCTCTCATTTCTCTTAAACGAAAAATATCTTTTTCTTGTTGAGCTAAACTAATTTTACTTCTTTCAATATCTTTTACTACTTTATCATAAGCCTTTTGTGACAATTTTCTTCCACCAAAAGTAAATTTTTCACGAGGAATATATTTTTTTAAAGTCGAACCAACTTTCCATGCAGCTCCCCCAATTAAAAATCCTCCAGAAACACCCATAGCTACTAATGCTTGGTTTTTAATTTCATTTTCTAATTGAGGTTTAATAATTGAATCATATTCTTTTAGAGATACATCTTCCTCACCAATTTCTTTTTCTCGATTTAAATATTCTTTGTATAAAGAAGGTATTTCTTCTTCAGCAATTTTTGCAGCATTAGTATAATCTTCTCTTGCAGCAACAACTTCAGAAGCTAATAATGTTGCTGTACCAACTGGTCCAGTTGCAACAAAAGGAGCAATACCAACACCTGTTTCAATTCCTTTTCCAAATTCTTCAGGAGTTACTGGAGTTTTTAAAACATCAAATTTTTTTGTTGCTTCTTCCCGAGTAATTTCTCCCCTTCTTAATAAATCTTCGGTTTTAGCATATTCTAATCTACTCTCTGGAGGAATACCCATTAACCTATAATCCTCTGGAAGCTTTCCATAAAGATCTCCATAAAATTCCCCCATCATTTTAGCACCAGACCTTACTACTTTTGAAGGTGTAGCAATAATATCTCCAACAGTTCTTTCTGGAAACAACTTCTCAGGAACTTTTCCTGGAACAAAAGATAAAATTTTTGGAGCGGCTGGTGCATCTAAAACTTTAGAAACAGTTGGGCTTTCAGCAAAAGGTCTTATTATTTTTTCAACAGCTATTTCACCAACTTCTTTTGCTTTTTCAACATAAGGAGCTTCAGTTATCCCCTTAACAATTCTCTTTACACTAGGCACTATTCTTGTTATTGGTTCTGGAACATAACTTAAAATTTTTTCAGTTCTTGTTGGAAGTCTAACTTGTAATGGGTCGGGTTGTTCAATTTGAAGAGGTGGAATTGAAAATTTAGTTAATTCTTCGGGAATAGGTTTAGTTTTAATTGGAAATTCAGTTAATTCTTCTGGAAAAGGTATTGGTTCATCTCTGGGTTGAATTGTAAAAGTATATCTTCCAACATCTTCTGCTTTAACTTGTCCTGTTTGAATTGCTTGTTGTCGAATATACCTTCGATATTCATTTGCAGTCATTCCTGTTCCAGGAACTTCTGTCTTACCTATATAAGTTGTCTTTCCAATTCTTGTTCCTCCTGATGCTTGAACAATTATCTTTCGTTGTTCTGCAATTTTTTTAGAATGTTCAGCTCGTTTTTGTTGCTCCGCTTGTCTTTCAGCATCGAATTTTGCTTTTGCTTCTGCTTCTTGTTTTTTTCTATAAGTAGATTCAGCTTGTTGCATTGCTTGTTGAGAAGTAAAACTTTGTTGTAATAAGTCAGAGGTGTAAACTACTGGTGGTGCTGATATACCATCCGAAGGTCTTCTTGAAGCTCCTCCACCTCCACGTGGAACATCAACAACTATTACCCCCCCTTTACCATCTGGAACTAATGCTTGCCCCCCTCCATGAGGAACTGTTGGAATTGCAGATTTTTGAGCATCAGTTAATCCAATTCCAGAACCAACAGGTCTTCCTGCCAAGATATTTCCTATTTGTTGTCCAACTCTTTGAACTGTTTTTACAGGACTCATTTATCTCCCCCTCCTAAAAAGCAAAAAATTCCAAAACCCATTAAAAAAACCATCGGTGCTTGAATATTCATTATCAAGAAAAGATTTTCCATAGGAATTTTTTTAATAATTAATATTAGAAAAGAAAAGAAAAAAATTATTCCTAATGAAATTAAATAATTTGTTTTGTTATACTTCCAAAACTCTTTTAGTTTATTCATATTTAATATCTCCCCAACTTTCTAACTTTAACTTTAGAAGGTAATACTCCAAGAGTTATTTCTGGTTTAACCATCCTTTCATTATTTCTTTTAACTTCAAGATATTTATCTATCTTATCTAAATCTTCTTTTGCTTTTTTCTTTTGTTTACTTACTTCTTTAATATATCTTTCAGATTCTTTTCTCTGAACCCTTCCAAGTAAAGGATAAGGTCCTCTTGCCCCTAAAGCAGTAAATGGTTCAGGTTTTATTTTTCCTAAAACATCTATCCTAGCAATTAATTCGTTTCTTAATAATTCCATTTTTCACCCCCTTTTTATTTTTTATAAAACTCAGAGAATTCTTTTTATTAGGAATATTTAAGTTTAAAATGCTTTCAGGATTAATTCCAATTCGCTTTAAACTTCTTGCTTTTAGATTAAAACTAATTTGATTGTTTCTTTTATTTTTTGTAACATTGACTAACTCTTTTAATTTCATGATATTACGAGTAGTTTAGGTTATAAAAACCTTTATGAAAAAATGCCTTATATTTTTACTTTTAAACAAAAAATTAGGGGTTTTACCCCCTAACTAAAAAAACAAACTTTACTTTTACCAGACTTATATTCTTCAATAGCTTTATCCACTGGTGCATTAAATAAATCATTTAAGTCATGAAAAAATAATGCTAAATCCTTATAATTTTTAAAATTAATTATACGGGTGCTGTTAGGAGAACAATAACTATTCTTTACTCTTTGAGTTATTTTAATAGGCATCTTATTCCCTTTTCTTTTAACTATTAGAATATCCTCTGACATTTTAACTTTGGCTCATAAAGAAAACAATAGCAACTAAAATAATAATACCTATGACGATTAATACTTTCTTATCTAAAGGTTTTTTATCTTTACCTTTTTCAATAGCCATTGATGATGCTGCTTTTATTAAAAGTTCATCACTATCAGTACTATCTCCCCTTTTCTTTATTTCATCATAATCTAAATTACTAATTGGTCTTCTATCTATTCCTTTTATAGCTTGACAAAGATACTTTCCAAATCTCCAAAAACTTCTTGGATCAACTTCATAAGGTCTATTCTTAATAATTACCATATTACTAGAATAAATCGGATAAAGTTTAGGCATCTCTATTTCCCCTTTAACATTAAAATACCAAACTAAAATCTCATTCTTTTTCTTTTTAGATAATTTAAAAATTTGTTTCCATTTAAATGGAACTTTAAATTTTTTATTTTTCTTTTTTAAAAAGTTATTAGTCCCTTCTATATACTTACCAAATTTTAATTGATATAAAATTCTGTTACAAATTTTATCAATACTTAAATTTATATCTGGTTTTTTATTAAACAGACTTTGATAAATAATATTTATCTTTTGTGCCTGATTTAAACCTTTTATCTCTTTAAAAAATTCCTTGCCTAAATCTTTTATTTCTGGTTTGGTATTTTCTTCTTGATTTAAATCTTTCTTTTTGTTTAAAAAATTTCTAATTTTCATAATCAATTCTTATATGTTTAGGATTTATTCTTTGAAAACATTTTCCATTTTCCATTATCAAATCTAGGAACATCACTAATATTCGAAGAAGATTCCCTAGAAGCAAATTTCTTTGACGTAACAAATAATTCTGTAAACCATCCTTCTTTACCCATAGATGTTTTAGAAATTATTTCTGCTAAATCTTCAAAAAACTTTGCAAATCTTGGATGACCAAATTCTCTTCCTAATTTTGCAATATGTAAACAACCACGAATATCCCAAGGACATTTCCCTAATTCTTCTTTATTTAAATTACCTACCTTTAAAGAATCTTTTTTATTTAATACTTGATTAAATAAAGAATAAATTCCTCCAAGAGATTTGGGATAAGAAGCATTTATATCTACGTCATTAAAATTCTCGTTAGAATAATCTTCTTCAAATCCTTCATCATTAATATCCTCATTAGAATAATCTTCTTCAAATCCCCCATCATTAAAATTCTCATTAGAATAATCTTCTTCTAAAATATTTTCTTCGTTTCCTTCCATATATTTTACCCCCTTTCATTTCTATTAATTTTCACTTTTTGAATCGAATTTGGATAACCATTCATAAATTGCAATTAAAGCAATAGCTAAACCAATAAAAGATAAAGAAAGCCCAATTCCTTGAGTATAAATGTTTTGAAGATAATTAAAACCATATATAAAAACATATATTCCTCCAAGCATAAAGAAAGTTCCACCAATAAAACCAAGCCATTCCATTTCAAGTTTTATTCCTATAACTAAAAATAAAAAAGCCAATACTAAAAGAAAAATAGAAATTGGATTATCAAAAACAGAAGATTCTTTTTTTCCTGTTAAAGTTACTTCAAAATTTCCTCTCCAAATTTCTAATTTACCCTCTGGATCACCATGTCCTGAAACAATATATTCTCCAATAGTTTGAATATCACAAAAAGTATAATTATAATAAGTTCCTGATTTAGTCATCGTAGTTTCTTCAAATAAAGCATAAGATGTTTTATTTGGATAAATTATAGCACTAATATTTACATAAGTACAATTTCCACATGTTTGGCTTAATTCTATACAACTTCCTAATTTGACTTCGTTCCAAGTTTTTTCTCCTTGAGCATAAACTAAACTAATTAAAAATATCCCTATAAATAAAAAAACTAAAACCTTTTTCATAAATCAATATCACCTCCAATAAAATCATTAAAAGAATTATAAGGTTCATACTCTTCTGTTTCATAAATTTCAATCTTTTCTTTTTGTTGTTGGTTTTTTAATTTCATTTTCTCCTTTGTTTTTTTAAAACCTTTTTCTCTTTTTTAATTTCTGTTAATTCTTTTCTTGAAATTACTTTATTACATTTTATACAAAACATAACTGGTTTTGATTTTCTTCCAAAAGGATAATTTCTTTTAATTTTATGTTCACATTTCATTTCTTGCACCACCTTTCTATTCCTAAAGAACATAAATCTTTTTTCATTAATTCTAATTCTAATTTCATTTTCTCATTTTCTTCTATTAATTCTTGAAGTGCTTTTGTATTAATTGAAACCATATTATTTATTACTCTACCTTCTTGTTTGTTATATCCAATTATTTCTAAAATAGGTTCGTTAAGTGTTTCATTCCAAACCATTTCGTAAATTGGTTCTTGCCAAGTTTTATATGCAAACTCAGGTAATGTTTTATGGTCTAATTTACTTACTGCATTTGATAATCCTTTTTCCTCTGATTTAATATTCTTCACCACATTAACAGCATTAAAATCTTTATTTGGGAACTCTGTTGCATCTACAAATCCAGCACCTCTAACAAGTCCAAGAGAATGAATACTTATACCATTTGTTCCATTTGAAGTAACATGTAAAGGATAAGCTGGTGCGTGCATTGCTGTTGCATTAATAGATATTGCTCTTCCCCAAGTATGATTAAGAAAAGTTCCTGCACCTGCATAATGATTTTTATTTCCAACAACATTCATTACTTCAACACCTGCAGAACTTACATTAAAAATAACACCTGCTAAAGGATAATCTGCTGAATGAAAAGCGTGTTTTCCTGCTGCAATTCTTAAAGCACTATTTCCTCCAAAAGTAATATTTCCTCTATTAACAACAATATTTCCTGTAAAATTAGAATTTCCTAAAACTTCAAAATCAAAATTATTAGATAAAGTTAAATCTGTTCCACCAACATTAAGTTTCTTATTCCAACTTCTATCTGATACAGTTCCTGCTCCAATATAAGCATTTCTTCCACCATCTGTATTTTTAAATTCAAATCCTACTGAAGTTGTATTAAAAAACAATCCTGATTTTGGAAAACTATTTGAAATAAAAGCATATTTATTATCTTTCACTAAATAATTATTTCCTGCATTAATTGTAACATTTCCTTCAAAAGTAATATTTCCTACAACATGAAGTTTATCTTTTGGGTCATTTGTTCCTATTCCCACTCTTCCGGTTGTAGTTGTTAAATTATATCCACCTAAATCTATATTTGCTGTTTTATTATAAAATAAAGTATAAGCATGAGTTTCATTCCACGACATATTTCCCCCAGATTCTAAAGTTTGATTATATAACCAATTACTTACATTTATACCTGCAACAAATAAACTTCCATTTATTGCTGTAGTTCCATTAACTTGAAGTTTGTAATTTGGATTATCTTCTCCAATTCCTAATTTACCTAAAATATAAACTTCACTTAAATCAGTTCCTAAAACAATTTGTTCATCTTTTGTAGATTGGGCACTATAACCAATAACTGTTGATACTTCGTGATTTGCTACTGCGAAAGTTCCAATAGCAGTTGATTCTATTCCATATGCTTGAGCATTATTACCAACAGCAGTTGATGCTTGACCATCTGCTTTTGAAAAATAACCGACAGAAGTTGTTATTAAATCTGTTGATTCTGCACCATAGCCAACAGCTGTTGAATATAAATGAGTTGCTTGTGTTCGTGAACCAATCGATACAGCTCCTTCAAATAATGCTTTAACATTAAAACCAATAGCTGTTGCTCCTTCTCCAGTTGCTTCAGCATTAAGACCAATAGATAATGTTTCAGATGTATTTATTCTTGTTGTAGTTCCATCTCCTTCAAAAGTAATATTTCCTACAACATGAAGTGCATCTCTTGGAGTTGTTGTTCCTATTCCTACTCTCCCTGTTGTAGTTGTTAGATTATATCCACCTAAATCTATATTTGCTGTTTTGTTATAAAACAAAGTATAAGCATGAGTTTCATTCCACGACATATTTCCTCCAGTGATTCCCGTTAATAAACTTCCATCTCCAATAAAATATCTTGCAGAAACATTTTCTATTACGCTTAAATTCCAAAGATAAGCCTGTCCTGTAATAGAAACATTTCCACGAACATCTAATTTTGCTGTTGGATTATAAGTGTCTATACCTATGGAAGCTTCATCCAAAATAATATTTACTGTTGAAAAAATAGAAGTGGGATCTATCTGAACCACTTCTCCTGGAAGAAAGAAAGATTTTGCTGTAACTCTTCCAGTATTTGGCTTTAAAGAAATATCCTCTCCAAATTGCACTGAACCATAAAAATAACTTTCTCCTTCAGCATCATATTGAAAAAAACCTCCTGATATTAAAATATCTTTTTCAATTAAAAAATCTCCAGTAATATTAACATCTCCAATAACATTTAAAGTTTGTTGAGGAGTTGTTGTTCCTATTCCAACTTTATAATTCAAATCTTTTTGATAAACTTTTCCATCACTTAAATTCCATAATGATTGATTATAATTAAAATTATCAAATCTATCAATTAAAGAAGTATTAACTGCCGTAATATTTGCTTGAAGATTTGCATCTCCTATATCAATATAAGCAATTGAACCTAAAGTTTGATTATACCAAAACTTTCCATAAGTTGAATTCAAAGCATCATAAGTAATATTGTAAGTTGATATTTGAATATCTGTCAATAAACTTCCATTACCTATAAAATAACTTGCAGTGATATTATATTCTCCTAAATCAATATTTGATGTCTTATTATAAAATAATGTATTTGCATGAGATTCGTTCCAAGATGTGTTACCTGTTCCTGCAACAATTCCTGTTAATAAACTTCCATCCCCAATAAAATATCTTGCAGTAACATTTTGAGTTACATTTAAATTTTCTATTACTCGAAGATTTTCTTTAGTAACATTTATAGAAGTTATGTTATAAAAATATCCAATTTGTGCAAAGAGATTTCCTCCGATAATACTTAGTCCTCCATTAAAATAACCTCCATTAAAATCGTAGTTTCCAGAAACAGAATCTCCTCCCTGTTTAATAAATTTAAAATCTCTTTCAATGAAAGGAATATTCTCATTATTAAATCCAAAAGAACTAGCTGATGCTACATTAATAAAAAAAATAAAGAATAAGAAAAAGAAAAAAAAAGAAAGTTTCATCTAAACAATCCTCCCGAAAAGGTTAGAAATATTTATATGAAACATTTTATTTTTTATATCTACGCAATTCCAGCTGATCTTAAACTTGAGTAAGTAATTGCTACTCCAATTCCAAGAATACTTAATGCAAAGAAACCTGGAACTAATTTAAGAACTGTTGCTCCCCATGACGTATTTGTTGAAAGGTTTGTTCCAGATCCTGCTGCACTTGCAACTTCGTTTGCTACTGGTCCGATTAAACTAACACCTACTAAAATAGATATGAAACCTCCAATTAAATTAGCTATCATTTTTTATTATTTATGCAATTCCAGCTGATCTTAAACTTGAGTAAGTAATTGCTACTCCAATTCCAAGTATACTTAATGCAAAGAAACCTGGAACTAATTTAAGAACTGTTGCTCCCCATGACGTATTTGTTGAAAGGTTTGTTCCAGATCCTGCTGCAGTGTTAATTTCACTTGCTATTGGACCAATTAAACTAACTCCTACTAAAATAGATATAAAACCGCCAAGTAAATTAGCTATCATTTTTTATTATTTATGCAATTCCAGCTGATCTTAAACTTGAGTAAGTAATTGCTACTCCAATTCCAAGAATACTTAATGCAAAGAAACCTGGAACTAATTTAAGAACAGAAACACCCCATGATGATGCGTTATCTAAATGCCCACTAGTTGATGCTGCACTTGCAATTTCATTTGATATTGGACCAATTAGACTAACTCCTATTAAAATAGATATAAAACCTCCTATTAAATTAGCTATCATTTGTTGTTTTTGTAAATTCTCTGAGCCTCCTATACAGAATTAGAACCTACTAGGTTATTTAAATGTTTGTTAAAATTTACTACTCCAAAGTAACTAATCATAAACCCCATATTTAATGTTACCACTTAATAGTGGTGGGAAAGGTTTATAAAGTTTAGACTTTTATTTTTAATGTTTTGTGGGGAATTAAATGAGTTTAGTGCAAAAGAAGGCTGACAACAAAACTAAAGTTACTAAACACTGAACGTTTTGATGCCTCTCCCACAAAACATTAATGACTGATGGACAAAGAAATTATTAAAAAATATATAGGACATCTTATTTTTTTTAATCTAAAAAACGGTTTAAAATATAAAATAAAGTTATGTCCTGAATATCTCAATGGAGATTGTTTATCATTTACTGGTAAGTTTGGAGAACCTATAGATTTTGATATTTCTGAAATTTCTTTTATCACTATTTCTAATCAGGAGAATTTTAATGATGCACGGAATACTTAATTGGAAGAAATGTAAAAGATGTGGTAAGATGTTTGATATTGATACTTCTAAAGATTTGTGTCCTGAATGTCAAATTGAATTAAAAAAAAAGAGGAAAGAAAATGGAATATAATAATTTTAAAAATAATAAACAAGAGGAATATTATAAAAGAACAAAAAGTTTTTTATTATCAAATAAAAAAATATTGATTAATCCAGGGGGGATGGGTTTAGGAAAAACATGGGCAACCTGCAAATCTTTTAAGGAATCTTCAATTAACTTTTCTTTTATAACTGTTCCAACAGCCCCTACGAAAAACATTTGGTCTGAAGAATTTAATAGATTAGGACTAAATGGACAATATGCTGTTTGGTTTTCAAAAAACTCTTGTTGTATTAAAAAGATTAAAAATCCAAAATTTGATATTAATAAAGAGTGTAAAGATGATTGTGAATATTGGAAAAACATCCAAAAAAATGGAAACTACACTTTAGATGCAGAAGAAGAATTATTAAAATTAGATAACTACCTCCCAACATTCCCAAAAGCATATTACAAAAAAAAGGGATGTAAAAATTGTTTAATGCCTGTTTGTAGGTATGGACTTAAAAAAAGGAAATATCTTATTGGTGATTATTTTGGATTTTTAAACAAAGAAATGTTTGATTCTATTATAAATTCAAAAGAAGAATTAAACAAACTAAAATCTCAAGGAATTTTGGTAATAGATGAATCACATTTAGTTCCTGAAAGAGCTAAAGATTTTTTATCTAAAACAATTAATTTTACAAAGACAATAGAACAATTAGAGGAAGAAATAAATTGTGATTATATAAATTTAAAACCTTTAATAAAATATAAATGGTACCAAACTATAAAAAAATTAAAAGATATTAATGATTATATAATTAATAAGAGTTCATCTAAGGAAGGAAGATATAATTATAATGACTTTTATGATGATTATAATTTTATACACCAAACAGATTCTTTTAATTTTAAAGAATTTCGATCAGCATTAAAAGATTTGATTAAAGAAGGATATAAAATAAATCCTGAAGAATTTTACAACGAAGAAGATTTTTTTTGTTTAAAATTATATAAATTTTTAAATATATGGGAAACAAAATTACATGACCCAACATATAAACATTATTTCCAATATAAAAATATAATAAAAAAAAATTTAAGGTTTATTATAGATTGTTTTGATACTTCAAAATATTTATATGATATATTTAGAGGCTGGTCACAAATTATTTTAAATTCAGGCACAATCCCTGATTATGAATACTTTGAAAGACAAACAGGAATAAATAAATTTGGTGATTTGGTTAAATATGAAAAACTAATAGAAAGTTATTCTATAAAAGAAAATATTATAATTTATCCTCATGGTAATTTTATTTCAAGAAATAGAGAAAACACTTATAAAAATAATAATATATTATTAAATGAAATTTTAAAAAAGATTGAAGGAAGAACAATTATTTATATCCAAAATAAAGGAATTTCTCGATTACTTAAATCACAGATAAAAAACAAAAAAGTTATTGATTTTTGTTCAAAAGATGATGGATTTTCAACTAACCAAGAAGATTGGTTAATACTTGAAAAAGAATTTAATTCTACTAAAGAATGTATTGCAATAATGAATATTAATGGAAGAGTGGAAGGATTTAATTTTTTAGATGAAGAAACAGAACAACCAGTAAATAATATAATTATTTATGGATATCCTTTTCCGAAAATAGGATTATCTTATGACGACCAAAAAGCATATTATAGTAGTTTCATTAAAGACGAAAAAATTGTTACAAAATGGATTAATTATACTCCAGTTCTTATAAGAATACATCAAGCAGTATGCAGAGCCAAAAGAAAAGAAGATGACAACCCAATAATTATTCTCTGGGACAACCAATTTGGAAATAAAAAATTAGCATATAATTATATGCCTGATGATTTAAAGGGGAAAATCTGCTGGGATAGTGATTCTTTATTCTTAGAAATATCTAAAATTAAACAAAGAGGGAAAAGTAATGGTTTTAATATATGAAAAAATTTTAATAGGAGAAAAGGAGGGGCAAAGAGAATTAATTAAAGTTTTTTACAAAACAAAAGGGATAATATATATTGAATTGGAAGATGAAATACAAAAAAGAAAAGAAAAAATAATTATAAAAAATATTGAAAGTGTATTTGAAGAAATTTTTGAAATGTTAAATGAACAAGATAATCCTAATTATAGTAATAAAACATTCCAAATTGCGAAAGAAATTGAAACTAAGATAAAAGAATGGAATAATAAGAGTAAAAAGTTTAATAAAAGTATTGTAACAGATGTAACAGATGTAACAGATGTAACAGATGTAACAGATGTAACAGATGATGATAAAAACTTACCTGTTACATCTGTTACAGATTCTACACTGTTACAAGGGTATATAGAGGTAATTCTGGGAAATTCTAATTTGGACAGAATTATTAGATTTTTATTGCAAAATAAAAAGTATTTTACATTCGGTGAAATAGCAAAAAAGACATTTATAAAAGCAGGGTCTGTTAGACAAGCAATAAATCGGAAAAAGGAGTATTTTTTGATAAAGGCTTGTAACAGTAAAAAAAATGTAACGCAACTGTCACAAATAGCCTTAGATGATTTAAATAAAGAAATTGAAAAAATCAAAGAAATTGAAGAAAAAAAGAAGGAACAAGAGATAAAATTAAAATTAACTGAAATGAAAAAAAAAGAGTTTATTGTGGAAGTAAATAATTTTTTTTACACCTATAAACCAAAAAGAGAAGGTAATTTTATTATAATTGACTTTTCTGAAGTTGTTTTATTTTCTTCAAAACTTGCAGATATGTTGTTTGAAAATCCAGATAGGTTCTTAAAACAACTTTATCAAGTATTTCCTTTTGATTTTAATGTTAAAATTATAAATGTTCCTCCTTCTAATAATTTTAGTATAGAAGATATAAGGAAAGAACAATTAAATTCAATGTTTGTAGTTGAAGGAAGAGTTACTTCTTTAGGAGAAGTAAGACCTGTAATTTCTGAAATTATCTTTGAATGTCCAAGTTGTGGAGGATTAATTAAAGTAGAACAGAATTATAGAATAGGAATATTAGAAGAACCTAAGATATGTTCTTGTGGAAGAAGAGGGGGTTTTAGAATTAGTGAAAGAAAAGAAGTAAATTCTTGTTTTGTTCAATTAGAAGATTTACAAGATAAAACAGATAATCCCCATAGTAGAAGAATAAAAGGAGTTTTGTTTAATGGATTATGTGATAATCAAGTAATAAAGAGTTTTACTCCTGGAAATGAGGTTAGATGTGTTGGAATATTAAAAGAAGTTCCAATTAAGAAGGGTGGATCTACTTCTTTATTTTTAAATTGGGTATTTGAGATTCTAAATGTTGAATTAATAGAAAAAGAAATTGAAATAGATAAATTTAGTGATGAAGAAATGAATAAGATAAAAGAAATTAGTCAAGAAATAGATTCTAATGGTCTTTGTTATTTATATGATTCTTTTGCTCCAGAAGTTTATGGTTATGAAGAAATAAAGGGAGCAATGATACTTCAAGCGTGTAATAAAAGAAATGAACCAAAAATAAAAGCTGTAAGAAACAAATCAAATATTCTTTTAATAGGTGATCCTGGAATTGCAAAGAGTGTTTTAGGAGATTTTGCATTAAAAGTAAGCACAGGTTCAAGAAAAGCTGTTGGAGGAGGTTCAAGTGCAGTAGGAATTACTGCATCAGTGGTTAAAGAAGAAGATTCTCTTGGAGGTTATAGAGTTGAACCTGGGGCAATGATTTTAGCAAAAGATTTATTATTTTTAGATGAATTAAATAATCTTCAAGAAGAAGATAAACCAAAATTACAAGAGGGGATGAGTGATCAAAGAGTAAGTATTAATAAAGCAAATTTGCACGTTCAAATGAAAGTAACTTGTGGAATTATTGCTGCCGCAAATCCAATTCATGGTTCTTTTAAACCAGATGATAAATTAACAATTCAAGAACAATTTAATATAACAACTCCGATTCTTAATAGGTTTGATTCTATTTTTATTATAAGAGATCGTGTTGATGAAGATGGTGATAAAAATATAGCAGAAAGAATGATTAATAGACAAAGAGGAAATTTAAAATCAAAATGTGATTCTGATTTCTTGAGAAAGTTTTTTGCTTATATTAGAAACTTGGAAGAACCAAAAATAAATGATAAAACACAATTACTTTTATCTGGAGTTTATTCTGAATGTAGGAAAACATATAATCCAGGAGTTAAAATCAATCCAAGATTTTTAGAATCATTAATTAGAATGTCTATTGCATCTGCTAAGATAAGAATTAGTAAAAATGTAGAATTAAAAGATATTCAAACCGCTCTTTCAATTTTATCTAAAACTCAATACAATATTGATGAGGTGGTTTATTTAAAGGTAAAAAATGACTAAAGAATTTAAAAAATTGTGTGGGCAAATAAGAAGGTCCAAGAAATATAAAGAATGGAAAGAAAAAATCATTAAAAGAGATAACCTAAAGATTAAAACTCCAAATATTCACCACAAAAAACCATTTAATGAGATATTACAAGAAAATAATATAAAAACTCTACCACATGCTTTAAAATGCAAGGAGCTATGGAATTTAGACAATGGTGTGACAATTAAAAGGGGTGAACATCAAATTTTATCTTTACTTGAAAGAATAAAGTATTTTACTCCAGGTTTTCTTTATTGTTTAAAAGAATTCTTAAACAAACAAGATAACTAATGTTACTACTCAATAGTGATTAGAAAGGTTTATAAAGTCGTAGTGGTTTAAAATAACAATGAAAAGAAAAGAAATAAAAATTGATGATATAGAAAAATTACCTTTAGGAAGTGTTGTTCACAGAATAGAATTATATGATAATGAAAGTAAGGCAACAAAGGATTGTAATAAAAAACTAGCACTTATTATTAGAAAAGGGAGAAGTAAAGATAAAAGATATGGATGGTATCCTAATTGGTCTGTTGAAATAGAATCAGAAAAAGGAGAATTAATAACTTGGACACCAACAAAGAAATTAATCCTTAATTTTATTGATGAATTTTTAATTCATGAATCAAGAGTTGATATGACAAGAAATAGAAAATCAGATACGGATGTTTATAAAAAACACATTCAAGAAATTATTTTAAATGTTCAAGAATCATTAAGAAAATGGGATATTCCAGAGATTTATAAAAAACAAAAATGAAAAAACTAATTAAAGATATTGTTGTAAGAATGGATTTGTATCCACGACAAGATGTAGATAATAAAAAAATCCAAGAGTATTCAGAAAATACTGAATTGTTACCTTCAATAATCATCAATCAAGATAATATTTTAATTGATGGTTTGCATAGGTTAAGAGCAAACAAACAAGCAGGAAATCAGGAAATCGAAGTAATCGTGGAAAAAACTGTAAGTGAAAATGAAATTTATTTAAGAGCAATAGAAACAAATGCAACTCATGGATTACAACTTTCTATGAAAGATAAACAGAGTGTTGCAGTTAAACTTTATGATTTGAAGAATAGAGAAAGATTGATTAAAAGTTTATCTGTTGCTCCAAGAACATTTGATGGTTGGGTTTCTAATAAAGCAAAGCAATTAAAAGAACAGAAAGAAGAAGAAGTAATAAGTCTTTATTTAAAATGCCAAACACAACAAGAAATATCTGATAAAACAGGACTCTCTCAAGCTAAAATAAGCGAAATTATCACAAATTGCAAATTTGCAGTTCCTGATAATTTTAAGCCATTTCTCTACAATATATGGAATACTTCAAAAGAAGAAAATGCTACTAAACACTTCGGATTGTTTCCAGAAGTATTCTTTGAAAACTTGCTTTATTACTACACAGAACCTTTTGATGTTGTTTATGATCCTTTTGTGGGTGGTGGAACAACAATAGATATGTGTAAGAAATGGATGAGAAGATATTATGTCTCTGATTTAAATCCAATTCCTGCAAGAGAAGAAGAAATAAAGAAATGGGATATAAATCAAGGATTACCAAATGATTTACCATCTCCAAAATTTGTTTTCTTAGATCCGCCATACTGGAAACAAGCAGAAGGAAAGTATAGTAAAGATAAAGAAGATTTAGCAAATATGTCTTTAGATAATTTTTACGATAGTATAGAAACTATAATTAAAAATCTTAAAAAGAAAATGAAAGAAGGATATGTTGCTTTTGTTATTCAACCAACACAATGGAATAATGACAAAAAGTTTGAAGACCATATTATAAAAGTTATTAACATTTTTGAAAAAAATAGTTTTAAAGAAGAGATGAGATATAGTCTTCCTTATTCTTCACAACAATGCACACCTCAAATGGTTAATATTGCAAAACAAGAAAAGTTTCCATTAAATCTAATTAGAGATTTAGTAGTATTTAAGAAAAAATAACTAATGTTACTACTCAATAGTGATTAGAAAGGTTTATAAAGTCTAGTATCTTAATTTTACCATTATAAAGGAATAAAAATAAAAAAATGTCTTCTACTGAAATCACTCCAAAAAATGACTCATCACTTGGTTTAATCTTTAGACTAAATGCTTTGTGGGCAAAGGTTGATATTCATGCAGAGGCAGGAGATTATGCTTCTTGGAATAATACTTTAGATTCTTTATATAGAAATTTATTATATCGTGAAAAAATGGATGTTGATTTAGATGAAAATAAACAAATAATAAATATTGAACTAAATGATAAAGATAAAAGAGAATATAGATTTTTATGTAGAAAAATATCTGAAGCTAAAATAGAACATTTAAAAACTAGAGGTGTAACAAAAAAAGGAATACCCAAAAAAATGATTTCAAGAAATAAATTGTATCGGGCATTATCTTTAAAAGATATATGGACCAGAAAATTAATGCAAAGTTTAAATTTGTATATGAGAGAAACAATAAATAAACCTGGAAGTGTAATGTTCGGAAGATGATAGTAACAGATGTTAAATGGGTGAAGAAGAAAGGAAAGAAAGGTGAGCCAGATGAAATCAAATCTGGATTTTATATGGATGGTTGGTTATGTGAAAATGTTTCAGGAATTCCAAGACACATAAGAAAAGATTGGGATTGTATAGGAATTGTTTCTGGCTCTGGAAAAGTAAGAGTAGCTAAATCAACAATGGCAATGCAAATTGGATATTATGTTGCGTGGTTATTGGCTGGAGGAGAAATTTGTTTTGATAAAGATGATTTAGAAAATTATAGAAAAATAATTAAGATACCAAACCAAGAAGTAAAATTTAATTTAGACAATGTTTGCTTTGATGTAGAAACTTTAATGAAGAAGGGACATAGTATGCCTAGAAATAGTGTGATAGTTTATGATGAAGGTAGAGAAGGTCTTGATGCAAAGAGTACAATGAGAAATATTAACAGAACAATGGAAGAATTTTTACAACAATGTGGAGTCTATAATCATTTTTTGATAATTGTTCTTCCAGATTTCTTTTCCTTAAATAAATCCTTTGCAACTGCTCGTTCAAATTTTTTAATTAACGTTTATCATAGTGAAGAATATGAAAGAGGGTTCTTTGATTTCTTTTCAGAGAGAAAAAAAGAACAATTATATGTTTTTGGTAGAAGACTTTTAGGAAATTTTGCTAGATATAGTGTAACCTCTCCAGATTTTAGTGGAAGATTTACTAAATGGATGCCTTTTGATAAAGATGAGTATGAAAAAATAAAAAGAGATGCCTTATCTAAGATTAGATTAAGTGAAAGAGACCTAAATCTTATAAGACAAAGAGATATTTTTATATCAGAGTATAAAATTGCAACAAAAAAGACTTCAAAAGAAATAGAACAAGAGATATTTGAAAAATATGGTCTAAAAATTACTGGAGACGTTGTAAGAAGGGCAATGCAACTATCTTTAGTAGTAAAAGAAAAGAAATTATTAGTAGATGAACAAAAATTAGAAAAAGAAGAAGAATAATTCTACGAATATTTTAGCTAAAAGGTTGTTTTTTGGGGGTACGTAGCCTTTTTCTTGTAAATTTGGTGCGGCGAATTCTATTCTTTCTTAACACATAATGAAAAATAAAAAATAAATACCCTTTGACTCTTTTTTTAACTCTTTTTCTTGTCCAAAAAAGCAAAATTATTTATTTGCAGGTCCAAGCAAATAAATAAAATAAAAAATAAACAAAATAACGATTTCTTTTTAAGAAAAATGGGCTGTTTTATTTATTTGATAGGGCAACAGAATAAAAAAAATAAAAAAATAACATCAAAAGGGGAGTAAATAATTATTTGAATTATTGATTTATTTATTTGAATTAAATTAATTATTTACACCTGCACCCAAAGGGGTTAAATTAAATCAAAAAATAAGTAAATAAATAACCAAAAAATAAAACCTATTCAAAAAGAACTCAATCTAAAAGAGAGGATAGGTTAAACCTCAAAAGAACTCAATCTAAAAGAGAGGATAGGTTAAACCTCAAAAGAACCCAATCTAAAAGAGAGGATAGGTTAAACCTCAAAAGAACCCAATCTAAAAGAGAGGATAGGTTAAACCTCAAAAGAACCCAATCTAAAAGAGAGGATAGATAGAACCTAAAGGAGAAACAAAAATAAAAAACTTCTGAAAAGATGAACCTTTTAAACTCTATCTAATAGGGAGAAATCAAAAGAACTTCATATAATAGCCCTTAGATGAACTTTAAAGAATGTGAAAAAAAAAGAAAAAAGTAGAGTTTAGGATTTTGGAAAAGCTTATAAAGGGAGATTGAAACTATATGAAAATGACAACAACAGCACCGACGATAAAACCAAAAAAACTTAAAAACAAAAAGTATATAAATGGGGTTGTATTGGAGGATATATGGAAGCAATAAAAAAAGAAATTGAGAAAACAAGGTTTAAAGTATTGTTTAACTCCTTGCTTATAGAAGCTGAAAACTTTGCAGAAGTTAAAACACTTTATAAGAAAGGGATCTTGTATAAAGTAAGAGTCACAGAAAACACGATTTTAAATAAATACCTTATAAGGATTTGAGAAAATGAAAATTAAAGTTAAATTTCAAAAATTCGGGGTATATCCCCGAATTTTATTTTTTAAAGAATTAAAAGGAGTGTTGGAGAAATGACTATATATAAATTGAAAAATTCAGAAATTGAAGAAAAAGAAATAAAAGAAAGAATTAAAGAGATTTCAGAAATTATTCAAGGGTTATCTGCTATACATCATACTTTATTAAAACCCTTAAATAAAGAGCATAAGGAAGATTTAGGATGGTATGCTCATAATTTAAAAAAAGATTTAATAAAAACTAAAGAGAAATTAAAAGGAGTGTTGGAGAAATGAGATACGAAAATTTAACACAAGAAGAAAAGAAAAAATATGATTTAGTTTTATGTTGTTGTATTTGTGGAAAAGAATTTAAGATTTTAACAGAAAAAGAAGCAGTAAAACATAATAAAAAAGAATTATGTTTAAGATGTAAAGATAAGATTAATTGGATTAAAGTAAAATTAAAAGGAGTGTTGGAGAAATGAAAAGAGAAACTATAAAACAAAATGTTTTGAGATTACAGGGATTTAAAGATGAATTAAGAAAAGATATTTTAGAGAATTTTAATAATTATAAAAAATCACAAAGAAATTTAAAAGATACTACTGAAAAAGGTTTTAAGATAACTAAAAAAGGTTTAAAATCGTATATTTATCTTTCTACTGTTGAAATGAAAAAGAAAAGTAACGGAATAAGTAGTTTATTTCAAATGTTTAAAGCCGATAGATATTCAGATAAAGAGTATATTATAAGAAATAAAAAGGTTTTAATGAGTTTATTTAAAGATGAAAAAGAGATTTATAATAAAATAAGATATTCTTATAATAAATTAAAAGGAGTGTTGAAAGAATGAAAGAAGAATATAAAAAAGGGGATAAAGTAATTTATAGAAACAGAATTAAAACTATTTGTAATATTTTTATAAATCCGACAACTAAAAAAGAAATAATTATTTTAATTGGGGGTATTTATACAAGCCGAGATCATATTTCCCCTTATAATGAAATTACTTTAACAAAGGAAAATACAAAAGAGGTTTTAAAATGAGATATTTAATACAATTAAAAGGAGGTTTAAAAGAAAATGAGTGCTTTTTTAATGAATATGCAAAGTTTAAGCAATTTATGTAATTGGTTTTATTTTGAAAATGATACACACGGAACTTATAGAGAATGCAAACGAAATATTTTCAGATTTTTAGAAGAAAATAAGATAAAATACACTTCTGAGGATTGGGATAAAGTCTTTTGTGGTTTGCTTTATGAGGGGAATTGTTATTCTATAAATCAAAGATATGGAGACAAGGATTTTAATGTTTTTGTATATAACAAAACTAAAACAATTAGTAGAATTCAGGCTTTAAAATCTGTTCAATGTTGGCTTTATCAAAGTTGCGAAGGAGACGGAGACACTACAAAATTATATAAATTAATACAGAAAATAGAGAAAATTCTTTTAAATGCTATTATTTGCGATTTAGAAGAATATCAACAAGCTGAATGGAATTAATTAAATTTTTATTTTTTTTAATTTTTTAAAAAAGACGGGAGAAGACTAAACCCTACTCTCACATAATAAAAAAGGGTTTTCATACTCAAAAGACTTTAACTTAGTTAAAGGAGAAAATAAACAAGGAAATAAACCTTATAAAAAAATTAAATAAATAAATGAAAAAAAGATATAAAGGGGAATTTAAACCCAAAACTTTATATATAAGTATAACCTATAAGTAAGATGAAAATACAATTAAATAAATTAAAATGTGGAAGGTGCGGACATAATTGGACACCACGAAAAGAAGAAGTTAGAATTTGTCCTAAATGTAAATCTCCTTATTGGGATAAACCTAAAAAATGATAAAAAAACATTCAGAAGAAACTAAAAAAAAGATAAGTGAAAGTAAAAAAGGACATTTAGTTTTAGAAATTACTAAAAAAAAGATTAGTAATTCTATGAAAGGTAGAAAATTATCAAAAGAACATATAAATAAATTAAAGGATTTAAAAAGAGAAAAAAATTCTCGTTGGATTAATGGATTAAGTATTGATAATCCAAAAGAATATGGTAAAATATACAGAATAATAAATAAAGAAAAAATAAGAAAATTAAATAAGAATTATAGGGAAAATAATAGAGAAAAAATTAATGAATTAACAAAGAAATGGCAAAAAAATAATAAAGAAAAAGTTAATGAAATGTTAAGAAATTATCGAAAAAAACCTTATGTTAAAATAAAAGAAAGATTAAAAGAACAAGCGAGAAAATTAAGAAAAGAAATCATAAAAGAAAGAAAATGTTGCGAAATCTGTAAAAACAAAGAAAATTTACATATTCATCATAAAAATTATGAAAATAATAATTTATCAAATCTTATACTTTTATGTGCAAATTGTCATAGGCAATTACATAAAGAATTAAAAAAAAGGAGTTAAACATGAAATATGAAGAAAGAATTAAAAGAAAAATCAATAAGTTACTTATTGAAAAAGGTTATAAATTTATTGGTAATTCCACAGAAAACCTTAGACTTAAATTAAATATTATGCCTAATATGGCTTTATGTATTTATTAAAATGAAAAAAGAAATAACAGGAGAAGAAATTATTAAAATTTCAAATCATTTAAACGATATTTTAAACGAATGTAAAGAGTTTTTTGGTGGAAAGGAAACAGGGCAAATAGAACATAATGTTTTTGAAATTGCTGATTATCTTGGGATTGGTTTAAACGGGAAAATTGAAAATGGAAAATAAATATTTTAAAGTAAGTTGTGAGTTTTATATTAAAGCGAAAGACGAAGAAGAAGCAAAAGAAATTATTATAGATGATTTATCTTCTGGAAACTTTTTTGAAGAACATTTAATTATAGAAAGCACAAATAAAGAAATAGCTAAAAAAGAAGGAGTTTTTAATTAAAATGAATAAAATAAAGAGATATAACTTAATAAATGAGAAAATGTTTAATTCGGGAGACCCTGAAATTGTTATAAGTAGAGAATTAATTATTCAAATGTATAATGATTTGATGGAAAGTGATAGAGAACATACAGAGGATTTTAAAATTAAAGGATTTGTTTATTATGCAAAATTAATAAAATGATAACGAAAGACCAATATAAAAAAGCATTTTATCTTTTAATGGAATATTGGGATTGCTTACCCGATGAAGAAAAACCTTTAATTGATAAAAAATTAAAAGATTTAGGATTTTAAAATGGAAAGAATAATAAAAACAATAACAAAAGAGAAAAACATAAAGGTTAAAATGAGAAAATTGGATATAGTTTTAGAAGCAATAGAAGTAGATAAATTAATAGAGTGCATTCCAAAAAAAGATGAATTTTTGGGAAAATTAAGAAAGGATTTAGAAAAATGGTTATTCAAATAAAATTAAAAGATTTAGGATTTTAAAATGAAAGATAAAGATTTGGTAGAAGAAAATAACGAGTTAAGAGATAGTTTAGATAGTTATTTGCCTATTGATAACGCAGAAAATGAGAAATGTTGGGAACTTATTAATACAATTATTGAAAACGAATTAAAACAAGAGGAAATGTGTTCAAAATGAAAAATAAAATTATAATAAAGTTATTTGATAATGAAGACTATCTTTATCCTTTAATTGAGATCTTGAAAGAAGATTTTACTAAATTTAAAGAAATTCTTAATAAATATCAAGAAGAAGAAGGTTATACTTTTAATGGTTTTTTGTTTTTACTCAAAGAAAAAGGGTTTAAACATAAAATAATTAAATTTGATTGGGAGGTATTTTTTTAAAATGAAAGTAAAAGAACTTATAAGACAATTAAAACAAACAGGGGAAAATAACGAAGTTAGAGTTTTAAAGGATTTAGGTGGAGTTTCTCAAGAATATACAGAAAAACTTTATTTAAGTTTTGATGATATTGGAGATGTTTTAATTTATGAAGCAAAAGAATGAAAACCTTAATTATTAAGGTTATGAAATTAAATAAAATGGAGGAAAAATAAAATGGGAAATAGAGGAAATATTAAAGTTGGGGAAGTGTATTTATATACTCACTGGGAAGGAAGTGATTTAAAAGAAATTCTTAAACAAGCATTAATAAGAGGTAAAGAAAGATGGGATGACGAAGCATATCTTACAAGAATTATTTTTTGTGAAATGATAAAAAATAATGTAATGGAAAGCACTGGTTATGGTATAAGCACTTATATTTGTGATAATGAACATCCAATTTTAGAAGTAGATTGTAATAAACAAGAAATCAGAATTCAATCGGAAGATAAAAATATATCTTTTAAAGAGTTTATTAATAATTGAAAACATCAAAATGAATAAAGAAGAAATACTTAAGGAATTTGAAGAGACAATTAATATGTCTAAATTAAAAGCTTTATCTAAACATAGTTTAGAACATCCTTTGACGAATTCCCAATTTGAAGAAATATTTAAACGTCTTGAGGAATTGGAGGAGTTAGCAAAAAGAAATCGAGATAAATTTGATGATACTCCTTTAACTGATTGGCTTAATGATGAAGAAAAAGAAGAATATGAAAGACTTTTTAACGAATATAATCAAAAGGAGGTAAAAAAATGAAATTAAAAATTGAAGAAGAAGGAAAAGAAAAGTTTATTGAAGTAAATTTTTTTAGCTTTTTAAAATGTTATCTTTTAACAGGATTATTTTTAACGGCTTTCGTTTGGGCTTTTTTATTTATAATTGGATATTTATTTCAAATTATAAGATAATACTCTAATTATATGAACTAAAAAAAGGAATTTTATTAGGAAATTTTATATAAAAGAGCATATAATACCGATTATATGAAATTAAAGGAGAAAAAAATAAAATGTTTGAAAAAAGAAAACTAAACGAAGAAGAAGAAAATAAAATTTGCGAATGTGAAAGTTGTAAATATAAACCTTTAAAACATTTTGAAAAATGTCCTGTCTGTTATTCAGAGGCGTTTCATAATGGAATAAAGGAAATTAAAAATTAAAATGAAAGAATTGGATAAAGAAAAAGATTTGTTGTTGGTGCTTATAGCAGAGATTAAGAAAAAGCGTAGAAATATAATTTTAGAAAAAAGAAACGAATTAAAATCTTTAGAATTTTTATCTGATAAGATAATCAAAGCAAATAAGGATGGTGTTGAAAAGATAAAAGAACAAATAAAAGTATTTTATTAAATTAGGGGGGGATGTTACTTTATAATAATAACACCCCCTTTTAATTTCTGGGTAGTAAGATAAATATAAAAACTTTGATTTATAAATATACTTGTTATTAAATGTGATATTTAAAAAAAGAGATGATAAATGATATAAATAATTTATTTATTTTTTGGGGAATTGGTTGTTTTTTGGTAGGATGTATAATAGGTTTTTTAATTAAACAATTTTTGAGTGGTTTTAAAAGAGATGATAAAGATGATCAAATGTAAAATTTGTAAAAAGATTTTAATTGAAAATTTAACTGAAAAAGAGTATTTAGAAAAATTTTCTGATGAAAAATTTATGTGGTGTAATTATTGTCGTAATATTTTTGAGATTGGAAAAAAAGAGGTTGGAGAATGAAAAAGCAGACAGCATTTCAAAAATGGGAAAAAAGATGTAAGAAAGAATTAGAGTTTTTTATGAATACTTTCGAAGGTAATGAAATTCAATTAAATTTATTAGCACAAGGTTACAAAGAAATATTAATTGAGAAATTAATGGGTTTTTTTGGAAGTGGATTTATTGTATCAAAAATTATTAAAGATTTAGAGAAAGAGGTTGGAGAATGAAAAAAGCAATAAGAAAAAAATTTTGTCGTGTTTGTGGTAAATTATTTGAAAGTGAAACAAAATTTAGAAGAGTTTGCGATCCTTGTAAAGAAAAAAGTAGAAAAAGAGCAAGAAAAAAGATAATAGCTTTTTCAAAAATAAGGTATCCAAAAAAATAAGGTAATATCTTGAATAGGGGTATTTCAACTAATGAATAAAAAATATATTTTATTAAATGAAAGTCTGAAAGCGATTTCAGAGGGAAACTTAAATGTTTTAATTTTGGTGGGGGAAGCAGGAATGTCAAAAACATTTAATACTTTAAATTTTCTTAATGATAATTCTATTAAACATTTTTATGTTAATTCTTATTCTACACCTCTAAGTTTTTATGAATTACTTTATAAAAATTCAGATAAAGAAGTTATTGTTTTTGATGATGTTTCAAGTATAGGAAATCCTTTAATAGTTTCTCTTTTAAAATCTTGCTGTTGGAATTCAAACAAAAAAAAGATAGTTTCTTATTATTCTACTTCTAAAGTATTAGCAGAAAGAGGTTTGCCTGAAAGTTTTGAATTTAATGCAAATGTTATTTTAATTTTTAATGAAGAAATAAAAGGATATGCTTCTGTTATTAATCGAGGTTTAAAAATCTCACTTAATTTTAACTTTTTAGATAAATTAAAGATTTTTGAAGAAGTAAAAGAAAAAGCAAACATAGATGAAGAAGTTTTAGATTATATAAAAGAAAATTGTAATGAAGCAACACAAAACCTAAGTGTTAGAACTTTAGTTATTTTATCTCAATTAAAAGAAAAGGGTTATGATTTTAGGTTGTTTGCTGAAGAGATGTTGGTTAAGAAAGAAGAAATAGAGTTGTTAAGGGATTTAAATTATAAGGATTGGAGTAAAGAAACTGGAAAAAGTATGAAAACATATTATAGATTAAGAAAAAAGTATGGATTGAATTAAAACTAATTCTATGACATCCTCCCACACTTAAAAGCAGGGGGCTTTTTTGCTTTGGGGAATGGTAAAATTTTAATTGTTTCTGAACTTTAGAATGAAATCTTCAAAATTTTTGACAAAAATGACAAAAATGACAAAAAAATGACAAAAACCCAATTCCTTTAAATTTGGGTGTTTCTGGACTTAAAAAGGCAAAATTCTTAAAAAAATCAGAAATGATGACAAAAACTCAATTCCTTTAAATTTAGGTGTTTCTGGACTTAAAAAGGCAAAATTCAGAAAGTTTTGTCATTTTGTCATCATTTAGGTATGCTCTAACCATTTGAAAAGAGTAACAGAGTTTCTGGAGGTTGCAATTAAGATGGAAATCTATTTCTTTTAACTACTTGATAATGAAATTTTCAATTAAAAATAAGAAGTATTTAATTTTTCATATACTTTTTATTTTTTATTTTTTTTATTAAAACTTTTTATTTTTTATTTTTATTTTTTTGTATTTTTAGACGAGGGGTATGGTCCAACTATTTTAATTTATGTTACCCCTTAATAGTGGTGGGAAAAATTTATAAAGTAGATTTTATTTTATGATTAATGGAACTTTAACTAAATAAAAATGGAGGTTAAATAAAAATGGAATTTGATTTTGAAGAAGTAATTAAGCAAAAGTGGAAAATGAACAATCATTTATATCCAAATAAGATAGAAGCAAACGACCCAGAAATTTGCCCTATTCCAACAATAAGAGCAGTTTTTTCTAAATCGTCAACATTCTCATATCCAAGAACAACTTTAGATATAGAAGATATTGCTGGAAATAATATAAGGATTGTTGAAAAAACAGAAGCAGAGTGGTTAATGAAAGTTTTGGAGAGATATATCAATGGATAAATGTAGGAGGTAAAAGATGACAAAAGAAAAGAATGAACCAATTATAAAGGCAGATGATTTTGTGGAGTTTGAAGGTGCAGAAAAACCAGAAAAATTTACAAATTTTCAGGAACTTAAAACACGAGTTGAGATTTTACAAGATCAGTTAGATGAAGTTGTTGAAATTTTAAGGCAGAACAATATTATAAGAGAGGAGAAAATAGAAGCACCTTACTTTGATGAGGATGAACTTTATAGGAGATTGGATAATGAAGAATAAATCGGAGGGCTTGTAAATTAAAAATGTTAGTTAATATTTTTGGTTGTTTATTTCTAATTTGTATGTCTTTTTATATTCATCATGTTTCAGAACCCTCAACAAAAACAGATATTATAAGTTTGTCTATGTTTTTTGTTGGTTTATTATTACTTGTAATGATAATTTGTTCTTGGGGTAAAATTGAAGAATCGGAGAAAAATAATGAATAAAGAAAATATAACTTGTCCTTCTTGTCAATTAAAAGTTAAAATAAAAAAAAATGAAAAATAAACAAGGAGTAGTTTTAGGTGTTTTAACAACAATTCTATTTTTAGCTTTAATTATTTGTTATTGTAGTCTTTTAGAATTAGATAATTCTGAAGGCATTTTAAAAATTAATCAATTATCGATAAATTTAAGTTTACTTTGTAATTTTCTCTTAATTGGAATTGTATTAAGTTTTATTTTATTTTACTGGATATTTTGTAATTCGCAAAAAAAATTGATTGATTTGGGAGAAACAGAAAAATGAAACAAGAAATTATAAATAAAGAAATATGGCAATGGGAATACTTTCCAGAAAAGGATTTAAAAAAGATTAATCCTAAAAATAAAGATGGAATTATTACAAAAGTTATTCTTTTTTTTATTAGAATTCTTGTTCCAGAACTCGCTTTTAATATGAATGGACTTTACAGAATTAGATATTTTGAAATTGTAAATAAAAAGAATGGTAAAGTGAAGTTAGTAAAAGCAGATGAAGAGTAAACTTGAATTATTAAAAAGATTTGGTAAAATTGCTGATTCTTTAAAAGATAAAAACATTCCAGATTCGTATTGGAAAAAAGAAGAAGAAATTTTGGAGAAGATAATTGAAGGAAATAAAAAAAGGTATCAATCAATTCAAATGAGTAGAGATAAATATCATCAACAATATATTTGATTATTTTCACAAAAATAATAATACCGTACATTGGTGCATTAAAGGTTGGTAATTTCTTTAAAAAATTATATTAGAAGAAATTTTAAATAACAATAATCCTTAAAAAGATAGATTAATTAATAAAAAAATGGGTTCTATAGAATTGCCCCCTTTAGAGAGGAAGATAATACCTAATTGTAAGTTTAGATGGTCTCAAAAAGTAATTAATAATGTTACAAATATTATTTCTTATTGTGATAATGAAGAAAAGATAAAAAGTTTTGTTCAAGAATGTGAAGGAAAAATAAAGAATATGGATAAGGAGTGCCGAATTGCTTGGAATACAGAAGTATATAATTTTGGTGGAGATGAATTTGCTTATGTTTGGTTTTTTTATTCAGATATTTTCCAAACCCCCATTAAATTGTCGCTTAAAATAGAAGAGTTATCTCAATATATTTTTATTGGGAACATTGGTATAGCCAATAAAAAAGAAGAAAAAAAATTGGTAAAACAATTAGAACAATCATCTCCTCAATCACTACAACAACATACATTGTTACCTTAAAGGTTGGTAAATGACTAAAAAAATTAAATCTTTTCGGGTTTGAGAAATTCTCTCCAATCTTGTGAGATTCTACCTAAGATTATATCTTCTATATTTTTTAGTGTAAAATATTTAATTCCTTCTCCCTTCATAAATTTTATACAATCCTCATCAAAACCATTTTTTGAGAAAACAACAAGTTCTTTTTCTTTTCTTGTATTAACAAGTTTTGATTTTCTTATTAATTCTTCTGGAATTTTTTTACTAATAGGATTTTTATTCCACTTTGCTTCTCCAAGTAAGACATTATTTTTTCCTTCAGCACAAATATCTATTTCTTCGGTGTTGCGATTCCACCAAGACCCAATTCGTATAAAATTTAAGTTTAAATTTCCAAATTTTTTACCATTAAATCCTGTGAGCGTATCTCTAATTATACTTTCATAACAAATTCCCACATATGAATCTATATCTTCAACTATCTTATCAAATACAAAATTATAATTTCCTACTTTAAGTGCTTCTCTATTGGGATAAACAAACTTAAAATAAAATTTAAAGAAATTATCGGAAATGTTATATTTTCCCATTTTCCCTTTGAAAAATAAAGGTTGTTCTAATTTAATTAAATCAAGAAATAACTCAAGATTTTTTAAATAATATCCAAGTGAATTATAATTCAATCCTTTTATCCTCTTTTTATTCTTTGATAAAATGTCTTCTTTTGATTTCTTTCCTGCCCCATGAGATATTGATAAAAGCACCTCTAAATATCTCTCAGAAGTTTTTAATTCGGATTTCAATAAATTTTCTGGTTGCTGATATAGTTCTCCACTTTCTTCTAAAATTAATTGCTTTATAACTTCTAAAAGATTAATTTCTTTTTCAGCAGAAATATGTTTTTTTAATTTTGTGAGATAATCTGCAGTTCCTCCAAAAATAGAGTATATTTTTATTTTATCTTCTTCAGAAAATCCTTCAAACATTTTTCTAAAATCAAGATATGAGAATGGTTTTAATTGAAATTGCCATGTTGGTCTTCCAAGCAAAGGAGAGGAATCTTCTAAAGCAACCTTTCTCATCATTCCGATTGATGAGCCAACCAATATAAGCATTAATTTATTATTTTTTAATGGAGAATCCCATTCTCTCTGAAACCTACTTATAATTGCCTGAAACCTTTTATTTAATCTTTGAAATTCATCTATAACAAAAATGAATTTGTCATTTTTTGATTTTTGGTTTAAATATCTAAAAAGAGAGTCCCATTCTTCCGATTCAAAAAAATCTCCTGATTTAGTTATGTCTTCTGAAATCTGTTTTAGTATTTGCTTTTTGCTTCCTTCAACTATGGATGTATAAACAGAGTTTTCTGGATGTTGTTTTAAAAACTCTTCAATCAGACGAGTTTTCCCCAATCTTCTCCTCCCAAACAAGAATATTAATTCTCCGCCCTTATCTAAATTATCAAACCTTTGGTTAAGTTTGTTAATTTCTATTTCTCTATCAAAAAATGAATCTTTAGTGGTAGCCATTCATAAAAAACGAAACCCTACCACTATATAAAAATTATGAATAATTTTATAAATATCTTCTTCTTAATTAGTTTAACAAAAAGAGGTATTTTAAGAGATTATTAATTAGTGGTAACTTTACTCAATCTAATCAGTTCCAACCACTTATTTTCAGAATTAAGTTTTAAGTCAGTAGCCAATTCATAAGGACAGCATTTTATACTTTGATGTTTTCTTACGAAGTTATAAAATATTGAGTAACCTTTCATAATTGAGTCGGCACTTTCTATACATCCGTGAAATCCACGAAAGGTTTTAGTCCGTTCTCTTATTGAATTGTGCAATCTCTCAATATACAAATTAAAGCCCTCGCCTTTTGAAGCATTAACTCTATTGTGTTTAATTAGTCCTTTTTTCAGATTGTAATATCCATACACTTTTTTAATAGAATTTTCATAGGTTAAAAGTCCGTCTGTTGTAATTGTTGTTACATATCCTTCGGTTTTGTATTTTACTTTTGTTAAAACTTCTCTTATTTCTTTCTTACCTCTTGACTTAAAGTATTTTGAGCCAACCATAAAACGAGTTTGACAATCAATAGAATCAATAAACCAATCTTTAGAAACTCCCTTTTTATTTGAGTTTGCTCGTCTGTGATATTCCATTTCATCAATCTGAATTTCTTTTCCTGAATTAATCTTTAATTTATCTGTGAAATTAGAAACCATATCTGAATATTTTACAACCCACTTATAGATAGATTTATGAGAACTATTTTGAGGATAAAATGCTTTAAAGTGTTCTTGCACTTTCCGAGTTGAAACACCTCTATAAAATAAATCTATTCCACAAGTAATTTTTTTAGGATGGTTTCTCATTCTGAAAAATCCATCATCAATAGTGAAAGTTTTATTACAATCTTTACATTTATATCTCTGAATTAAACCTCTATTTTGTGTTTTTCTTTTAGTCCATTTAATACAATTTTCAGATTTACAAATTGGGCAAATGTTTTTAACTTCTGTTTTCTGTGTGTTATTAGGTTTCATTTTATCGTGGAACTCAAGAGGTGGTGTTAGTAGCACCATCTCACTTATTTACTTCTTGAGTAATATACTATAGAGGAATATAACCTTTATAAACTTTGCGGTGATAGAATAATATACAAAAGATTTATATACTAAAGAAGTATAGTTTTATTATGGCTAAAACAAAAATAACAAGAGAGGGTTTCAAATGTGAGAGGTGTAAACACGAATGGATACCTAACGACATAAAGCAAGAGCCAAAGGTATGCCCTAAATGTAAGTCGCCTTATTGGAACACTCCAAGAAGGAATAAAAAATAGTTATATTTAAAATGGGACAAGGAGATATAATTGAACTGCTAAAAAGAGAAAAAAGAAAGATGACAACTAAAGAAATTGCTAAAAAATGTGGTGTGGGAATATCTTGCACTCATGTAAAATTAAGAGAACTTGGGGAAGTTGAAATGATTAAAGAAGGAACTAAATATTTTTACAAACTCAAAAATGGAAGATAAATTAGGAAATTTTAAATTAAATGAAGTGCATAATATTGAAGCACTTGAAGGTCTTAAACAACTCCCAGATAAATCAGTTGATATAATGGTTGCTTCTCCACCTTATGATGGACTTCGGGATTATAAAGGATTTAATATTAATTTAAGTGAAATTGGAAAAGAACTTTTCAGAGTTATGAAAGAAGGTGGAATTGTTGTTATGGTTATGCAAGACCAAACAAAGAATTTCGGAAAGACATTAACAACTTTTAAGACGGCGATTGATTGGTGCGATAATGCTGGATTTAAATTATTTGAATCACTAATTTATAGAAAATATGGGGCAGAGGGGGCTTGGTGGACTAAAAGATTTAGAGTAGACCACGAATATATGCTTGTTTTCTTGAAAGGAGAAAGACCACAATATTTTAACAAAGAGCCGTTAAAAATTCCATCTAAACACGGCGGTAAAACAATGACAGGTGGCGGAACTCGTTTAACTAATGGCATTAGAATAGAAACAAGAGCAATAAAAATAAATCCTATGAAATGTAGAGGGACAATTTGGGAATATATGACTGCTGGAGATGGAACTCGTTTAAAGCACCAACACCCAGCGACTTATCCAGATAAACTTCCTTATGATTTTATTCAATGTTTTTGTCCGCCAGAAGGGATTGTTTTAGATATTTTTATGGGAAGTGGAACGACTGCTTTGGCTTCTATATCCTTAAATAGAAAATTCTTGGGCTTTGATATTTCAAAGGAATATGTGGATTTAGCAAGAAAAAGAATCAAAGAAGAATCAGATATTTATCAAAAGAAATTAACAGAACTTTAGGGGAGTTTCGTTGGTTCTTCAAGAGTGTATTCAATAGCGAGTGTGCTTGTCATAGCCAAAGATAAAGGATTCTTTTCTATTAATTTATCAAATCTTTTATTACTGGGGGTTATATTTCCTTTTTTGAATTTATACACAGATAAATCATTAAAAGTCCACTTATCTTTTAAGAATTTCCAACCTGTTAAACCACCAAGAATATTAAGAAATTTCTCCGCTGTTTCAACTTGTTCTTTACTTATAGAAAATGAATTATTTTGTTTTTCAAGATTAATCGGCTCTCCTTTTGTGTTAGATATTTTTATTTTATCTGCCCCTCTTTTTCCGTCATTAAGTTGCCTTAATTGTTCAAAAAAGTCTCTTAAGGCAATCATAAGAGAAGATGTTGTATAATGGTCGTTAAAGAAAATGGTTTTTAATGGGCTATCTTTTTCTTCTGCACAAAGAAAGTTTAACCAACTTAAACAATTATCAGGGTAATTAAATAAATTCTTGAATGTTCCATCAGTATACAAAAGAGGACAAATTGCCTCTTTTCTTATTTCAATTTTCTTTTTATGTCCGATAATTCCTAAAATTAAATGAATAGCACCAAGAGGATATTTTAACTTAAATGTTGTTTTTCCATCATAGCCACGAATATTATTTGGTTGTATACAATTATCAAAATTAAACCAATTTTTAGGGATATTCCTTTTGTTATACATAACCATATGATGACCTAAACTCTTTACATAATTTCTAAAAATTTCCATATCCAAAAAAATACAATCCTTAACACTTTCCCCTTTCTTCAATGTTAAGACCTTTCCATCATAAAAACCAACAATATCCCAATTAAGAACATTTGACATAAACAAGCCACAAAGTAAACCATCACTATCAGGGCTTAAAATACATTTTTGATTTTCTTTGATAATCCAAGAATATTTTTTTAAGATATTATCATAAATAATCTTGCCTTCATTATCAACCAAATCAATTTCCTTTTCAACCATAAAAAGTTTAATTAAAAGAAACTTAAAAACCTATCTACCAACCTTTAAGGTAACAATGTAATAATACCGAAACATTTAAATAGTAGGATGATTTAGAAATAACATGGAAATGAATTTAAAATGAAAAACAATATTGGAAAGCAATGGGGGGAGAATGAAAATAGAGTATTGTGATGTTTGCGACAAAGAAGTAGGGGATGACAATTGTATTGAACAAACATTCCTTAATAGAAAAACATTCGAATTTTATACTGGATTAATCTGTCTTGAATGTTGGGGGGAGAATGAAACAAAAGAAAAGAAATGAAATAGCTAAATTATTGAATAAAGAAGGTCCAAGACCAAATATCTTTGATTGTTGGGATATTCTTAATAATTTACAAGAACAATTTATTAAAGAATTGGAATTTAATATTACAAGTCAAGAAATGGGGGGAGAATAGATGGACTACAATACTTTCTTAATAATAATAGCAGGAATTATGTTTGTTATATTTCTTATAATTTTTAGTTCTTTAACTAAAATATCTGCTGAAAGGTATTTAATGTCAAAAACTCACATTTTTGAAAACAAGGGAGAAAAATGAAACAAAAGAAAAGTATAAAACAAATAATGGAAAACAAAGAAACTTTACTTGGAATAATTCTGGGAGCAGGAATTGGATATGTTGGAGGAGGATTAGTTTATTTAATTCTTCATTCATTTTCTAGAGGAATAGAAATTGTTTCATTTTTAATAAATCTTACTTGGGGAATTTTTTTATTTTGCTTATGGTTTTATTTTATTAAGAAAATTCAACAAAGGAGTTTAGAATGATTAACAATTTATACTCAGGAACTGGGCTGTTTAAATTTAAACGGAGTTTGTGGATAAATCTAAATTTTACCAAAAATTTATTTAGATTTAGTTTGAAGCAAGAAGCCATAACCTAAACCTTTAGGTTAGGTTATGTGTAGTTCACCTTATCCCGCAAACTTATAAAATCATCATCTATGTCTAAACTTCTAAAATAAAAGAATGTTTTGTCAAAGATGAAGACGGGAAATCAAGCCACGTTAGTGGAGAAATTTTTGGAAAAAAAATATTCAGATGTCCCCTTCCTTAAACTTTAGTTTAGGTGGGGGATTGAAGATTTTTTTATTCTTTCATTAATATTTTCTTTTTTAAAATATTCTTTATTTCTTTCAATAAATTCTTTAATTTCTTTATTAATATTTTCTTTATTTTTTTCCTGATTTTTTTTATCTTTGCATTGATTACTACAAAATTTTGTATTAAATTCAAAACTTTCAAATAATTCACCACAATATTCACATTTCTTTTCCATTTTCACTATTTGCTTTTTTCCTTTTCCAATATTATTATACTCTTGAAGATATTTTTTCATTTTTTCTTTCCAGATCTTTTCTTTATAAGATTTTTTTAGTCTTTCATCAATCCTTTCTTTATTAATATTTTCTTTATTTTTTTCCTTTGAAACTAATAAATGTTGCCGAAAACGAGTTTTTGGTTTGAATGAAGGGTCATTTAAAATTTCTTGTGATCTTTTATACATTAATTCTAATTGTTTTTTTTCAGATAAATTTTCCCAATATTTTTTAATAGTAAAATATCTATCTTTCATAGACTCTTTAATCTTATCTTTATTCTCCCAATAATATTTTTTACAATTCTCTTTTTCTTTATCTGGATTTTCCTGACGATATTTTTTATTTATCTTTTTTATTTTATCTGAATTTTCCTGATAATATTTTTTATAATATTCTGAATTTTCCTGATAATATTTTTTATAATATTCTGGATTTTCCTGACGATATTTTTTATTTATCTTTTTTATTTTATCTGAATTTTCCTGACGATATTTTTTACTTCTTTCTTTTATTTTATCTGAATTTTCCTGATAATATTTTTTATAATATTCTGGATTTTCTTGACGATATTTTTTATCTTTGCATTGATTACTACAATATTTTTTTCTAGAATTAGAACTTTCAAATAATTCACCACAATATTCACATTTCTTTTCCATTTTCACTATTTAATAGTAATCAATTAAAGTATGTTTTTAAATGTTTCTAATCACTAAAAAGTAGTTAAAAAATAAATTCCTAAAAAGATGAACTTTTCTGTTTTTTTATTTAGTTTTTTATTAGGACTTTTGACCTTTATTTTTATTTTTTTACATATATTCACTCTTAGATGAACCTTTATTTTTAGGGGTAGATTTTAAAATGTGTTACTACTATATAATAATAAGAAACATTTATAAACCTCATTTTGTTATAATAATTGTGGAAAATAAAAAGATCCAAAAAAGGCAGGTGGTTGTAACAGAATTTGAAAATCATTCATATGGATTTGATTCTGGAGCATGGAAAATAAATGTTAAAGAAAATGAAGCTGAAAGTTTTTTTTATGCTTGGAAAAATGGATTATTAAATGAAAATGTTTTTTTTAATAATAAAAAACCAAAAATATTAATTAATCAAAATGACAATATATAAATTAAGAAAACAAGAAATTGAGAAAATTAAAGAACCTCCAAAAGAAGGAGATATTAAGACAGAAGATAATTTTACTTATCAGTTTATAGCTGGAGATTGGATATTAATTCATTATAAAGAGGGGGATTATGAAAGTTGGCAAGAATGTAATAATAAAGGAAATATGATTCATTACAAAAATTCTAATGGTTTTGAATCTTGGTATAATGAAAAAGGACAAGAAATAACAAAAGAAGAATTTAATAGACTTTGGGAGAAAGTAGAAGATGACAGAACTTAAAACTTTGAAGGATTTGAAAAATCATATATGGTATAAAGATGGAGATAAAATTGTAAATGGTATGATTTGTAGAAAAGAATTAAAACAAGAAGCGAGGTTAAACTAAAAATGATGTGTAAAAAATGTAAAAAATTGTTTTCAGAAGCAGGTAATATTAGAAATTATAAGATAGTTTGTCCACATTGTAACTATATTCAAAAATTAAATATAAAAGACTCAAAAAATGAAAGAACAGATAAAAAATAAGTTAGATAATAATTTGTTTGGATTGAAAAGTTTTTTTGAAGAAGAAAAAATAAATCCAGAATTATTGAGTAATTTAAATAGTGCATTTGAACTTTCTGTTAGATTAGATGTGATAAATAAAATTATTAAAGTGATAGAAAAAAATAAGAGTTATATTTTTTCAAATAGAAATAATTGTGAATATACTCAAGGACAATTAAGAGCATTAGATGATTTAAAGGAGGAGATAGAAGATGACAGAACTTAAAACGATTAAAAATTTGAGATGGGATGGAATATATATAAGAGATGATGAAGTTGTTATTAAATATTATGATTTAAAACAATTAGCGATTAAGTGTGCTAAACATTTTGATAAAAAGATGGATGAAGCAGATAAAGGAGAAATAGACCAAATGGGGTTTTTATATTGGAAAGGAAGATTTGATGAAGTAATGGAAAGAAATAATCTAACTGAAGAAGATTTAAAGGAGAAAGTAGAATGAAACTAACTAAAAAAACAACACCTCAAGCAAAAGATTATCAATGCGATAAATGTAAATCTATTTTATGTCACAGAGATATGTATGATGATAATATTTGTTATGAATGTTGGGATAAACAAGAATTGGAGAAAGAAAATGAATGAAGAATTTAATTTAAGTGAAAAAAGAAAGCAAATTAAAAAAAAGATTATAGATGATTGGTTTTCAGAAAAATATAAAATGAATAAAGATATTCAAGAAGTTTTCAATTATATTTTTAATGAAACAGAAAAACAAGAAAAAGAATTTATTAAGAGATTGAAAGAACATTATGAAATAAAGGGTTGGGAAATTATTAAAATTAAGAGATTGATAAACATTATAGACAAACTCGCAGGAGATAAATTAACTGAAGAAGATTTAAAGGAGAAAGTAGAATGAAAGCAGATTTTTTCTTAAAAAAAAGAATGATTATTTTAGATTTTGAAGATGATAATGAATTTGATGATTTTATTGATTTTATGGATAAATCAGGATACAAAGTTAGTAAATGTGAGGGTGTAGAATTTGAGAAAGTAGATTTAAAGGAGAAAGTAGATGAATAAAATAAATAAATTATGGAACACATCTGCTCTTGAATTTATTAAATATTTCAAACCCGAATCTTACGGTATTTATGGATTTGATTTTTGGAAAAATGGAAAATGGTTTAAAATTAAAACATTGATTAAAGAAGATTTAAAGGAGAAAGAATGACACAAATGTATCCAATATTTACAGATGGAAAAAAGTTTTACCATATGAGTGAAGTTCCTCCAAAAGAATGTAGATTTGCTTATTTTTCAAAATTAAAATTAAAAGAATGGGAAGAAAAAGAGAAACCAGATTTAAATGAAGATAAAGCCAAAGATGTTTTTGAAAATTGGACAAAAGAAAAGGAGAAAGTAGAAGATGAATAAAGAGGAAATTGAAAAAGAAAAAAGACCCGAATTTGATGTAAATAAGACATATACAAAGATTATGACAAAAGAGAAGTTAATTGAAATTATTAAAAGAAGTTATGAAAAGGAATTTGTTATAGTTTTTCTTCCAAGAACAAAACAAAATTCAGATATATTAATTAGAAGTAAGGAAGAAGATTTAAAGGAGAAAGTAGAAGATGACAGAACTTAAAACGATTAAAGACTTAATCCCAGAAGATATGAGAACTTATGAATTTGCACCAATAGCACAAGGAATTTTAAAACAAGAAGCGATTAAGTGGGTTAAGAATTTTGGAAATGAATATAATAATGTTGCAAAAGATATTTTAAAATATGAGTTTATGAAATTCTTCAACATCACAGAAGAAAATTTAAAGGAGAAAGTAGAATGAATGAAGAAGAAATTATTAATGATATAATATCTAAAATAGTGAAAATAGGAGAATGGAAACATAGAGGAGCATTACGAGATATACAGAAGATTATATCTGAACAATTAAGCAAACCAGAAAATGAAAAGAATTTAGTTCTTACTTCTTTAAGTTTTTATATCTCTGGATTATATCATGGACTTGGTTTTTATTATGATTTAAAAGAAAATGAAAGAGAAAATTAAAGAATTGGAGAAGAAAGAATCAAGACAGAAAACAAGTAGTAAAAGAATATGGAGATGAAAAAACAATGAATAAAGAAATTAAGAAATATAACAAAGTTTCTACAGGTAGTGAGATTTGGCTTGATGAATTTTTTTCTAAACTTCAAAAAGAAGATAAAACTAAATTTAAATGTTTAGTTTGTAATAAAATCTTAATCGGAAAAGAAGAAGTTAATAAACATAAAGAAAAGAATTTTAATCATTTTGAATATGAAGAAATTGAAACTAAATTTAGATTAGGATTTGTATAATGAATAAAGAAATTGAAGAACTTAAAAAAGAAATAGGGGAAGGAATCATAATAACAAAATCTGGAGAAAGAATACCAACAATTTCTTCACAATTATTTGAAGAAAAACTTCAAGGTTTTATTAAAGGAAAACTCTCGCAGTTAAAAGATGAAAAGGAGTTTTTGGAAAATGATATTGATGGAGTAAATTCTTGTTTAACAGATTATAATATTAAAAACAGATTATCAAAAATAAACAAAGAAATTAAAGAATTGGAGAAAGTAGATTTAAAGGAGAAAATAGCATGAAAAATCAGATTAATGAAATTGAAAAAGAACTTGAAAGAGAAATTGAAAAAATAAGTTTTTCTTTCCTTACAACAGAAGAACTAATTAATAAATTAAAAATCATTAGAAAAGAAGATTTGGTAAAGAATTTTAAAATAATTGAATTAGAAGCAAAACTTTCTGGTTATAAATTAGCAAAAGAAGAATTTAATAAAAAGATTGATGAGTTGAAAAGAAGAAGCACAGGTTTAACTCATTGTAACGATTTTCAAAAATTAATAAACAAGATTTTCACAGAAGAAGATTTAAAGGAGAAAGTAGAAGATGACAATATATAAATTAAAAAAGCAAGAAATTAAAGAAGGAAAGATTGAAGTAGAAGGCAATTATACTTATCAATTTATAGCTGGGAATTGGAGATAAAATAATGGGAGATAGATATGAATTAAAATTAAATTGTGCATATTGTGGTAGTTGCAATGATGATGTTTGGTATGCTCCAACGTGTGCATCAGATACGTTTACTTGTGAAAAGTGTAAAGAAATTAATTTTATAACAAGTGAATTTAAAGCGAAAAAAGTTGAAGACGTTAAGTATGAAGAAATAGAAATCGGTTTTTTAAATGCAACTAATGTAAATTGGACAGATGAACAAGTTAAGGAAATGTGTAAAGAAAGATATGATTTTATCAAGAAAATAAATCCTAATTATTTCAAAGAGAAAAAAGAATGAGATATAAAATTCCAGAAACAAGTTTAAAAGAAATATATGAAGAGGTAAAAGAATATTATAAAAATAAAGGAAAATCAAATTTTATTAAAGAATTTATTAGAACATATTTTTCTTATTTTTTTGACTTATTTGAAAAGTGGTTTAGTGGAGGAGATGCTTTTTATTATGCAAGAATACAAAATAATGGATTAAGAAAATATCTAATTGAGAGATTTAAATGATTAATATAATAAAGATTAAAGGTTATTTATATGTTTGTGTTTTGTTACCCCTTAATAGTGGTGGGAAAGATTTATAAAGTATTAATATTTTAAAATAATATAAATGAAATCTAAAACAATAA